>Ga0209467_1000039_pt1 | contig 253716 bp, 251 predicted proteins | sample Higcelwee11metaG_FD_187175 | JGI IMG/M metagenome (GOLD analysis project Ga0209467, IMG submission 187175) | Freshwater pond sediment microbial communities from the University of Edinburgh, under environmental carbon perturbations - High... | ecosystem: Environmental > Aquatic > Freshwater >...
ACCATGGACCTAATGTTTAAAACTCTTTATGGACCAGATGTTGTCGTCCGCTATCGATGTAAGTATTATCCAGAAGTGGAGCCAGGAGTTGGCCCCGACATGCAATGTTTTAGCTGTCATGGAACCGGCTGTCCGCTGTGCAAATACGCCGGGTGGATCGAAATGGGCGGTAGTGGAATAATTCATCCCAACGTCTTAAAACGTGCCGGTATCGACCCGAAAATTTGGCGAGGCTTTGCTTTTGGTATGGGTCTTGATCGCTGGACCATGGCCCAAAAAAATATAAAAGACATTAGAACTCTAATGGGTGGTAATTTAGCCTACAAACCAAACGAACTATGAAACTAATTTATTCTCAACTTCAAAAATTTCTCCCCGGACTTAATGTTGCCCCTCAGAAACTTCGCGATGATATGACCATGATCGGCCATTTTTGCAATTTTTATGAAGAAATTGATAACGAAATAGTTTTTGATTTGGATATTAAAGTTAATAGGGGAGACTGTCTTGGCTACTACGGCATGGTCAAGGATTTGTCGATTCTTTATGATATTCCAGTAAAACTACCCAAAACTTATTCCTATCCTAACTCAAATTATTCTTTGCCAATTCAAGTAACTTCCAAAGATGTCACTCGAGTCATGTCGGTAAAAATTATTCATGTTAAAAACTCTTCCTCACCTAACTGGCTCAAAACTTTTCTTAAACTGCACAACGTCAACTCAGTTAATACGATCGTTGATTTAACAAACTATGTTATGTTTTTATACGGTATTCCTAATCATGCTTTTGATACCTCCAAAACTACCGACAAACTAATTTGGGAGAACAATAATGGCAAAAGCCAAAAATTCACGACACTAGATGGCACAATTCTCGAACTATTCCCAGAGAATCTAGTAATAAGCAATCCAAGCCAAGTTCTCAGCACCGACTTAGTTGGTGGTAAAAATTCAGGTATTGATCTTAATACCACTAATTTAATTATCGAAGTTGCTATTTATAACAAAACACGCATCCGACTCGACTCAAAAAAACTTAAAACCGTAACAGAAGCTAGCACCCGTCTTGAAAAAGACCTCGATCCCGAATTAATCCCATTGGCCACGAACCATCTTACACAACTTATCATCGACAACTGTGGTGGCTCAGTTGGATCACAAGTCTTCGATTATTATCCAAATCCAATTATTCCTCCCATCATTGACTTTGATCCAACCAAACCAAGCTTATATTCTGGTATCGATATCCCCACCGAATTCGCCAACGACATTGTCGCCAAAGTTGGTCATCGCCTGGATATAAATATAGAAGAAGATTTAATCGAAGAAGTTGTTCGATTTTACGGTTATAACAACATTCCTACTAACCAGCCGCTACTCCACAAAGATCTTTCCGATATCACCCCCCAGCAACTTTATCTCATCGATTCTCTCAAAGACAAATTAGTCGAGCTTGGTTATGATGAAGTTCTTTCCTGGCCACTTACAACCAGCCCTATCGATAAAGAAACTGCAGTCTTCACTCAAAACTCAATCAACTCGGACTATCCCGTTCTTCGCCAATCAATTGTCCAATCACTAAAAATTCAACTTGACTCATACAATCGCTACAAATTACCTCACCCCCAGTTTTTTGAAATTGGCAAAGTCTTTTCTTTCGAAAACGGCAAATACCTCGAGCATAATTCACTAGGAATTTATAATCATGATCCAAAACAACTAAAAACAGATATTGAAAAACTACAAGTCCCTCTTGTCAAAGAGGGATTTAGGGAGATTGGTAATTTTTCCGAAATTAATCTCGACGATATAACTCCTCCCATTTCTTATAGTCCCAAAATCATCGACAACAATGCCGTCGAATTAACTTCCCAGATTATCACTCTCGATGCCAACATAACTGTTGACACCACCAAAACTCCCACGCAACTTGTAAAAGAGTATTCTTCCAAAATTGACAAAAACATACTATGGTCATTGGAAATTATTGATATTTATCAAAACAAATACACTTTCCGAGTCAATTATTTTAATTGTGACGATAAAACAGCCAAAAAAATCCATCTATCAACTTTCGGCCTTGACAAACTATTAACTCTTTAGCTATATTCCTACTTGTGACTAATTGTCGTCTTATTACCATTGTCAAACATCTTACCTCCGCTAGGGGAGATTTGACTTTGGTCTGATAAAACCACATTAGAACCAAAAAAACCAAATCTCCCAACCGGGAGATTTTTTTTCGTATTTTTAGGTGAAAATTTGGAACACAGCGACAAATTTTTCCTTAAAATACAATCCCGATGCAATCGGGAATTATTAATAGTTTTTTAAAAATATGGAGCAAAAAATATACAGAGGTGGTGGTTATGGTCAGTTAGAAAAGGACAGTCAAAATACCGCAACAGAAAGAATTACTTTGGCAAATCCTCCACAACCAAGAGACACTTCCAAATTTACAGAAAAAGATTGGCAAGCTTACAACTATAGCTGTCGCAGATAATTACTTTTTATATCCCTGTAGGTAACACAACTACCGTTGGTATCGGCGCAACAGTCGGTACCAAGGTAGGCGAGGGGATTGGTGAAGGACTCCAGTCCCACGGTACATTGACTCCAAATTTCGATTCTTTTTCCGATACATTTCCATCCTTGTCCGTCACCTTAACTTTTATAGTGTGAGGACCATCCGGAATATTCATATTAGTTTCGTATGGTTTCTCAGTCCAGGTAATTTTTTCTGACCCATCAATCCACACTTTTACTTCAGTAACTTTTCGCAGTCCTTCGGTCTTAATCTTTATACTAACATTATTACCCACAGTCGATCGGTCGCTTGGCGACTCAATATTCGCCACCAAAAGTCCTCCGCTACGACAAAATTCAGTCGGTGGAAAATATTTTGATTTATCTGCTTGATCATTTATCCATTTGTCAATTCCCTCTTGCCATCGATTTCTACCATCTTTTGATATTGGATCATCCTCTTTGAACACAAAGAATTCTTTTTCATCATAACTTCCATTTGACACATCTTCTGGCGTAGCTAACCCTTCTGAATTTTTACATACTTTAACCTTTTTATGAATTGGATCAGTATTTCTTTGCTGACTACCATCAACAAAATAATCAGATTTTGACGAAAAACCATCGTGAGCCGGATATCCCGACACCCTATCAACTTCAATATTTATTATTTTCTCAGGAATTGGAAAATCTTGTTTGTTGCGGCCGGGGAGCGCCGCCAACATAATTTTTCTCCATATTGGAGTGGCACCCGACACGCCAGAGGCTATTTTTCCCATTGGGCTATTGTCATTATTCCCAACCCACGAAGTAACCAATAAATTTGGAGTCCATCCGATCGCCCAATTATCCCTTTTATCATTTGTTGTTCCGGTTTTCACCGCCACTTGGTAATTAGGAATACTTAAACTATTCACGCTTCCAAAAGTATATTCTCTAGCTGAATTATCAGAAAGTATATTAGAAATTATAAAAGCCTCTTGAGGTGTCATAACCTGTTTTCCATCAATCTGTCGGAATTCCTCCAGTACTTTTCCATTCTTATCCTCAATTTTTAATACACCAACTTCTTCCACCTTCTTGCCACCATTGGCAAAAGAAGAGTAGGCCTTTGCCAAATCAATCATTTTTACTTCGGCTCCACCCAAGGTCACTGCCAAACCAAATCTTTTTAGATTCTCTGCCGTTGGTTCAAGTGTCGTCAATCCCATATCACTAGCTTGCTTTAACATGTTTTGCAAACCAACCATTGCCAACATCTTTACTGCTGTCGTGTTAATCGAATTTCCCAACGCATTGCGCAAACTCATTGGTCCATTAAATTTCCCATTATAGTTTTGAGGAGCATAATCTTTTTGGCCAGCTTCACCAGGAAACACCACTGGCGTATCCATAATCAAACTTGATGCTGTAAATCCATTTTTCAATCCAACCAAATAAGTAACTGGTTTAATAGCCGATCCTGGTTGTCGAAGCGAATTAGTAACTACGTTAAACATTCCGTCAGTATCTTTAGAATAGTAATCTCTTGACCCAACCATCGCCAAAACCTGGCCGTTTGTCGGATCAAGTACCACCGCCGCTCCATTGCTAACCCCCAATTTGGCTGCTTTACTAACCTCATCCGCCACAATTTCTTCCACTTTTCTTTGTAATTTCAAATCCAAGGTGGTTGTAATTTTCAATCCACCCCCTTCAATCATCTCTTCACCGTATTTTTCGGTCAATTTATCTTTCACCCACAGCACAAAATGAGGTGAAATTACCAAACTTTTGTTTTCATAAAATGAATAATCCGATAATTCTTTAAAAATATTATCAGCCTCTCCACGACCCAAATGTCCATCGTCCACCATTCGGTCCAACACATGAGCCGATCGTTCAACATAAGCCTTCGGAGTTTTTGAAAAAGGTGAGTATACACTCGGTCTTTGTGGTAAACCAGCCAAAATTACTGATTCTACCGTACTAAGATCTGCTACTTTTTTATTGAAATACTGTTCAGCCGCCGACCCAACACCCACCGAAGCTCCACCATAAGGCGCTTCATTTAAGTACATTAGCAATATTTCGTCCTTGCTGTATTTAGCCTCAATCTGGATTGACAAAATCAATTCTTTCAGTTTTCGATTTATTGACACTTCTGAAGTCAGCAATACATTCTTAACCAATTGCTGAGTCAAAGTTGAACCTCCAGTTAATTTCTTAAAATAAAAAACGTTTTTTATAATTCTAAAGGGAGTTAATGGGTCAAACCCCTGGTGTTTATAAAAATCTTTGTCCTCAACTGCGATCGTCGCTTTTTTCAAACTATCTGGTATTTCTTCCCAAGTTACCGGAATTCTTTTGGCATCTTTATACAAATCATATATAACTTCACCATTGCGGTCATAAATCCTTGACGAAAAACCGTCCCGTCGAACCACCCGATTAGGCGAGGGTAAATCTTTTGAAAACCAAACGAATAAGAATATTAGTAACAACATCCCCGCAACAACTCCACCCAAAACAACCCAAAAAAAGCGATACCAAAATCGTTTACTTTTTAGGTTTGGTTTATGCTTCATCCAAAAATCAATTATTTTTTGTTTCACATTGAACCTAAAAATGGTACTAATCCCGATAGCAACAAAGTTACCATAGCCACTATTAATATTCCTTTTTTTATATGCTTCTTTCGAATTTTTTTTCCAAATATAATCACCTATAAATGATAACATAAGCCAATGCTTCCCGGTGTCGGTCCAAAAACTTTAGAAAAATTAACCCTACTTGGTATTACCAAACCTATTGATCTTTTATATCATTTACCTCATCGGTACATTGATTTTTCTCACTCGCTCCCAATCAAAGACTTATCTGAAAACAACACCTTCACTATCTCTGGAAAACTTACCTCTTTCCAAAATATTTTTACTCGAAGTCACAAAAATATCCAAAAGGCAAAAATTGAGGACAACACCGGCACTATCGACTTAATTTGGTTTAACCAACCCTATCTATCAAAAAAATTCCAAATTGGCTCTACCTACAGTTTTGCCGGAACTGTGTCTAAATTTCAAAATAAACTAACCATTATTTCGCCCTTTTCTCAAGATTTTCAAACTGGAAAAATTATTCCTATTTACCACGAAACTAAAGGTCTTAATTCAACTTGGTTTCATAAAACTATTACCCGCAATTTTCCCATTCTTCTTCAAACTATTGTCGAAAAACTTCCCCCAAACATCACTAAAAAATACAACCTACTTCCTCTTTCTCAAGCCCTTACAATTATCCACCAACCCAACAACTTAACCCAACTAAATATTGCCCGTAATCGCATTGCCATTGATGAAACCCTGTCTTTACTTGCCAAAAGTCATCAACTAAAGGCCGCCAATGACTCGAAAATTGCCAGATATCAATTTGTTGTCCGTCCAAAAATCGCTCAAAAAATAGCTGATTTTATAAAAAACTTACCCTTTAAACTTACTGAATCTCAAAAGGCTAGCTGGTCAGATATTCAGTCTGATCTTCTTTTATCCAAACCCTGCAACCGACTTCTTGTTGGAGATGTTGGTAGCGGCAAAACTGTAGTGGCTATTTTAGCCTCCATCCTTGCTTCCGAAAACAATTCGACTTCACTATTTTTAGTACCCACCGAAATATTAGCCCAACAACATTTCAAAACAATAAATACTTTTTTACCCAACTATCCAGTATATTTATTAACCTCACACTCAAAGCTACCAGCCAAAATCCCAAAAAACAGCATCATCGTTGCCACCCACGCCGCACTTTTTCACCAAAAAGCATTTATTAAAAATATGAGTCTTTTAATTATTGACGAACAACACCGGTTTGGTGTCTCTCAACGATCATTTTTAGCCGATCTTCCCAAGCCTCCTCATACTCTGACCTTAACTGCCACCCCCATTCCCCGAACTATTAGCCTAACTTTTTTAAACCACCTCGACCTTTCTATTCTTAAAAATCCGCCTTCAAACCGCCTCCCCATCAAAACTTTCCTTGTTCCAAACTCAAAAGTTACCAACTGTTACCAATGGCTCAACGACCATATTCAAAAAACAAAACAACAGGCCTTTATTGTCTGCCCTTTTATCGACCAATCCACCTCTTTATCTCAAGTAAAATCAGCTAAAGTAGAATTTGAAAAACTAAAATCAGTTTTCCCAAATCTTGTCCTTGAACTAATTCATGGCCAAATATCCTCTACAACTAAAGAAAAAATTCTTGAAAAATTTGCCCATCACAAAATCGACATCCTGGTCTCCACTCCTATCATAGAAGTTGGCATCGATTATCCCAATGCTACCACCATTATAATTCAATCAGCCGACCGTTTTGGACTTTCCCAACTTCATCAATTACGAGGTCGGGTCGGCCGCGGTGTCGATCAATCACACTGCTACCTTTTCACAGAATCGGAAAACCAAAAAAGTATTAATCGACTTGAGTTTTTAACTACTCACCATGAAGGACTTGCTATCGCCGAATATGACTTAAAAACCCGTGGTCCAGGCGAAGTGTTTTCCACTCTTCAACACGGTTTTCCGTCCTTAAAACTTGCCGATATTTCCGACACAAAGACTATTGAATTATCAAAAAAAATCTTGGATGATTTGCAAAAACAGCCCAAATTTGACCTTCAAACTCTCGTTGACGACTCAAGCGCAAACTTTACACTCACCAACTAGATATTGGGGCAATACTCAGTTATAATATCCCCATGACAGCTTTACCTAAACACAGGCCATCTTCTCGCCGCCAAGGCAAACGACGTGCTTCCATGTCCGGCCCCAAAATGCCAAAAACAATTAATTGCAGCAACTGTGGTCAACCAAAAATTGTTGGCTTTATCTGCAACAACTGCCAACAATCGTGAAGACTCAAAACGATCCGCGTCACCTAAAACGAATAAAAATAATGCAACAGGTGTTTGCCTGGATTTCTGGCAACCCCAATCCCGATCTAACTGATATCAAACCCATTATCGATAAAACCGCTGAAATTGACCAAATAATTTCAAAACACGCTCCCAAATGGCCAATCAATAAACTAAACCGCCTAGATCTGGCCGTACTTCGATGCGCCATCTGGGAAATAAAATATAAACCCGAAACTCCAGTAAAAGTAGTTATTGACGAATATGTTGAAATTGCCAAAACTTATGGCACTGATACCAGCAGCTCTTTTGTCAACGGCGTACTTGGTAGTATTCTTAAATCATGAACGATCTTACTCAATTCCAAAAATCGATCGATTTTATTTTTACCGACCCCAAACTTCTCGAGCAATCCTTAATTCACCGCAGTAGTCTTAACGAACACAAGGATAAGTTCTTTTCTTCCAACGAACGATTGGAATTTTTAGGCGATGCCGTAATTGAACTTTGGGTATCTCGATATATTTATCAAAACTTTCCCCAATTAGCCGAAGGCGACCTAACCAATCTTCGGTCATTGATTGTCAGAACTGAAACTTTGGCCGAAATTGCCAAAATCATTAAGCTCGATCAAGAAATATACTTAAGCAAAGGAGAAGAAAGCCATCTTGGCCGTCAAAATATCTCCATCCTCGCTGATGCTTTTGAAAGCTTAGTCGGCGCTATTTACCTTGATAGTGGCATAATTTCTTCCGACAAGTTTCTTGACAAATTCATTACTCCAAAAATAACGGAGTTATCGGCAAAAAGTTTGTATAAAGATCCAAAAAGTTATTTTCAAGAACTTTCTCAAAACAAAGAGGGGATTACTCCCAAATATGTCACCATTTCAGAAACAGGTCCTGATCACCAAAAAATATTTACTGTTGGGCTTTTCTTAAATGATCGTCAAATTAGTCTTGGAACAGGTGCCTCCAAGCAAAAAGCTGAAGAAGATGCTGCCCTAAATGCCACCAAACTTTACTGATTACTAATTATTAATTATAGTGTATAATTCCCAACATGCTCAAAATTAAATTACTCCCCCGAGGAAAAAAACACCAAAGAACTTTCCGTATTGTAGTTGCCGAGGATAGAACCAAATACAACGGCAACTTCATTGCCGACCTTGGTTTCTACACTCCTCAAACCAAAACTCTCGATCTTAACAAAGAAGAGCTTGCCAAATGGATCAAAAACGGTGCCCAAGTCACCCTTGGTGTTGACAAATTAGTCAACCCTTCTTTACACGTTCGCCCAGCCAAAGTCAAACCTCCTAAAGTTGAAAAAACAGTAGTAGAAGAGCCCGCAGTTACAGAAGAACCTTCAGCATAACCATGTCCATTCAAGAAACACTCGACTATATTTTAAAAGGCATCGTATCTTCACCCGATTCGATCAAAATCGAAACTATCGAAGATAATGGTCTTTTGACTCTAAATGTCACAGCTGATCCCGAAATCATTGGCCAAATAATTGGCAAAGAAGGGAAAATAATTAAGTCAATTCGTACCATACTCAATCTTACCTACCCCCAAACTCAATACGCTCTAAATATTATTGGCTAAACGGATCGCTCCTGTCGTAATTTACAAATTCTTTTTGATTTGTAATAACACCACCAATCAGGCTGATGTTCTCCAACACTTCATACTCATCGAGTTTTGACACCAAAACGGACTCTGTTTCATTTAAAGTCAAATCGGCCAAACTAAGTTTGTCACTTTCCACCATTTTCTTTTCCGAGATATAAAAACCATTAACACCCAACTGAATTGTCGACACACCGGTAATATTTTTCATTTCAAAATCATCTAGTTTCAACACCGGCAAACTCCTTTCCAAACCAGCCACCAAATCCAAATAATTTGTCGACGGTCCTACCAACACCAAACTCACAGGAATCGCCGAAAATCCTTTACCCGTTGCATTTGCTTCGGTTGTTATCGTCTCTAAATCACCCAATTTTACGGAAAAACTATCGACCATGTACCCATATTTATCTGCAATTTTTCGCACAACGTTGACCAAAAAATAGGCATTCTTTTCTGGTAATAAGGCCGAAGAAACAAGTCCTTCGTCCCTTTGTAATGTTTCTTGATCAATTGACCTAAGGTAATTTATTTTTTGTCGATATGTTTTTTCCTTATCTTCGGCTAATTTAATTTTGTCGTTGTTCGCTTGGATTTCCTCAATTCTCGGAAATACTACCAAGTTAAACATCATCATTAAAAGTAAAAACAGTCCAATAGGTTTAATAAAGATCACAATCAAGCCTGAATCAAGACCAAATATTTTATCTGGCAATTCAATTCCTACAGATTTTTTCATAAATTTACCTCCACTGAAAATTTCCAATAACCTTCCGCCCACACCAAACTAGTTATCCTCGCTTTTTTATAAATTTCTGAAACACCCGCATTTACACTCCTTACCTGAGTCTCCACCAATTCAAGATCGATATCCTTTGCCGTTCCTTCCAACTTTAACACTCTGTCATCACCAAGCAAAAACTTAGTCATTGTTATTCTTTCCGGGAAAAAGCTAGAAGCTCCATTAAAAGCTTTGGAATATTCAAACCTATCCGACAATACTTCTCCCACTAGTTTGGCTTTGTATTTTAGTCTTTGACTGTTTTTTATCGTGTCGTCAAAATTCAAAAATTCCGAAGTTGTATTTGCCAACTTAGTTTCTTTTTGGTTTTTAACCACATTCGTCCACACTAAAAGTCCAACAATTATTACCACTGCCAATAACCAAACTGCCACCAATCCCACCATAAACTTATTTACTCGGCTACTCCACAAAATTTTACTTGCCTGAAACTTAGCCCTCGATGGTAATAAATTTAAACTCATTTCACTCATAAAATCCCTCTCATTGCCAATCCAGCCGCTAACGTATAACGACATCCTTCGGTATTTAAATCAAATGGCAATGTCAATTTACTGCTATTAATTTTCATAAATGGTTGAATAATTTGAACCTCGATTCCCAATAATTTTGTCAATTCTTCTCCCAACCCAGGCAACGTTGCTCCGCCACCAGAAAGAACTAACAAATCTGCTGGTTTATTTTGTTCTTCTCTAAAACTAGCCAATCCTCTTCGTATTTCTTCAGCCATACTGGAAAATACTGGCAAAATAGCTGCTTTAATTTTACCCTCAAGTTCCATCTCTTTCATACCATAAGCTTTTTTATATTCTTCAGCCGAAGCCATATCTAATCCCAAATTCACCGAAATTGCTCTGGTCAACGATTCTCCTCCCACCGACATTGCTCTGGTAAAATATACTTTTCCAGCATTAATGCTGACAATGTCAGAATACTTTTCTCCCATATCTACCAGCATAATTCCTGCAGTATCCGACACGGAACTACTAACAATTCGTCTCATCGCCACCGCCGGTGATTCCAAAGCTACCAATTCCAAATTAATATTTTTAAATAATTTTATATAACTATTTATCAACTCGTTTCTAGCGGCAATCGCAAACACTGTCAACCGACCAGCCTCATCTTCACTAATAATCTCATAATCAATTGATACTTGATCCAAAGGATAGGGGATAAACGTTTCCGCCTCATAGCGAAGCGCATCTTTAATTTCACTTTCTTTTAATGGTGGCAGTCGAATTAATCTTGACACTACCTCATCTTCCGGCAAGCTGGTCACTACCTGACTTGGTTTTAATTTAATTTCTGCCAACAATCTTTTAACACTATCTCCAACTTCTCCCAAAGCTTTTTGATCACCTTTTGTCCACTCAACTCGTGGACTAGCTATTTCGCCAATCGCATCCAAACTAATTCCTTCAGATTGTTTCGACAACGATACAGCCTTAATACTTCCGACCCCAATATCTAAACCCACAAGATTACTCATTAAATCAGTATAATGATTTTCACTTAGTTACTCAAGACGCTACCATTGCTATTCACTGCTTCCAACATAAAACCAGGTACAGAATATCCCGTATTTACCCTGACAACTTGAGATGACCCGGAGCTTGATCCACCCCCCGTACCAGCTCCCACATTTTCGACCTTACCAACTGACGATATCGTTTCACCTTGGTATGGGAACACCTCTCCAACGTTTGCCGTCCGAACACTGACTCTTGTTCCGGTAAATATCGGTCTTACAGTTAATAGTATTGGCACATAACCAGTAAGGGGTGCGCCAACCAACTGTACCTCCTTAGCTCCACTTCTGCCCACACAACTTCCGTTGGCAGCACCACTGGAGTCGGTATACCCCGGGATTGTATTTAGCGTTCTAAAATTATATCCATTTCGCCACACCTCATACATTCCTCCAGCTGTCCGATAAAAATAATCAACTTTAAGAGTTCCTGTATACCCATCTTCAACACACACCCGAAGATCGCTTCCATTAAAACCAGTCCCAAAATCAATACTTCCGTCAGGATTATGACTTCTTAACCAGTAATACACGGGGCTATTCACTGTTGTAAATTCAGAATAGTTTAGAGTTGATCCTCCACCGATATTATTTGTTTGAACCTCGGCCGTAGATTTACCATCCCCCGATTGAAAAGCAGTCTCTCCCTTTTTCAAATAATTTTCAATTCCGCTTTCAGCCGCATTAAATGCTTGTTTCAATGATTCTTCGTCAGAATCAACTCTAATTTCCACAGTAGCTCTTCGCGATATCGACAAACCCAAAGTCATCATTACTGCCGACACTATCATCACTATCAAAGCCACTTGTCCTGATTTCATACTTCTATTGTAAACCATTCTAGTAATTTCTAACCACTACTTTGTTATCAAAATGTCTTTTTACATAGGAATCCGGAGCACTACTACCAGTCATACTATACATATCAAAACTAAAATTTATTGTTCCAACTTCTCCTGACCCCGGCAATGTATCACAACTTATAAATTGATTACACCCCGACACACCAACACCACTACCGGAAAGTATGAATGATCCCGATGCTACTTGCGCCTCGGCTTCCAAACAGGCAATATTGGTCACTTGTCCATCAAACCGATTTGTCACCAGCATCGAACTTCCCACACCCCCAACTGGACAAATAATCTCCGACCCAATCGAATTCAACACATTTCTCCTCAAATCCATTATCAAATACGAACCACCAGCTTCTAATCTATTGGTAATATCCGTCCTATTCTTCGCTTTAAATGAATTTAGCATAATTGTTACTACCGTCGTCATAATTATTCCCAACACCGCTACCACCACCAATATTTCAATTAATGTAAAACCTTTTTTCATCAATATTTTGTAAAAAATCTATTAACCGATACAGTATCACTACTTCCCTCCCAACCAACGGTTACTGTTACCTCAACACACGCATATTCTCCAGCACAACTTCCATCCAATATTTGCAAAGATGTTACATCATAAAAATATCCTTCAAAATTTGCATCCACCATATTATCTGAAAATTTTGCCGTCCAGTACGATTGGTCATTTCTCCAAAACCTATCACTGTCTTGATTTTTATCAGCCACAATTGTTTCTATAACTTTTTGAGCCAACTCAGTTGCTTTTCTCCGGTCAAAACTTCTACTTCTTCCTCCCAACACATTTACCAGCAACATCACCACACCTGAAGTTACCAAAACAACCAACCCAACCGACACCACCACCTCCACCAAACTCTGTCCTTTTTTAAAAATAGTTTTCATTTAACAAATTAATACGCTGTTTGGCATGGCCACAAACAAGTACAAGCACCATCAACTAATTGCCAACAACCCAAACAAATTCCCTTTCCAATACAACCTCCCCCCGAAGCAATCGTCGGCTCAACAACGACTGGTACAGTAGTTGGAGTTGGAGCGCTGGTCGGACTCGGTGGAACCAAAGTCGCCGTTGCAAAAGCAGTAGTAATAATCGTACATTCTCCATCTCTCTCAATACATTCTTTACCAATATTTAGCTCATCAAAGCACTTCATTAATGAACTAAAGACCACACAATTACTCCCACACCAAACACAATTCAAATTATCTTGCTCGGCCAAAGCAGGCTCGCCCGGCCATGGTCCGACCAAAGCTTCCTCAGGCACTTGGCCAAGTGTGTTCGCAGTCTCATCAATCAACCCATTCGATTCGATTAGTATTCCATTTTCCTGTTCCGGATCTTGTTTTGATCTAATTATTATATTTACCGATTCCGTCGAACCTCTGGGGACAACTGCTGTTAGTGTCGTATCCACAAATTGAACTAATTTGCCTTCTGGCATTGAAAACATCAGCAATCCCGGATCTACTCGGGTAACCATCAAACTTCCAGTTTCCAATTGCTTAGAAACATAGCTTGTACCCACACTTAAACCACCGACATTACTTCCCGGAACTACAGTTATCAAACCAGTATCAGAAATTAGCAAGGCCACATACTCCACCGTACCAGTATATCCACCAGGGGATTGCATTGTCACCGCATAATTTTTTGCCAACCTTACCATCCCTGCTACATCTGCTGTAGCCCCATCAATTTTTTGCTTGTCATAAAAATTATTGATTGATACAACTCCCAGAGTCACCACAATCACTCCGATACTAATTGCAATCATCAATTCAACCAATGTAAAACCTTTTATTTTTTTTACTAATTTCTTCATTATTTTTTTCATTTATGGATTTCTAACTTGGTAAATCATACCTGACAAATTAGTTGATCCCACATCTTCCATCGTAGCTTGTAAAGTATATTCATAATTACTTACGGTTCGGCTATAAACATAACTATCACTCGTCCCTGTTTTTGGATCTTTTGGCAATTCCGCCATATAGCTATTTGTAACCAAAACATCTAAAGTAGCCGGATAAGTTGACCCTACTTGTCTGGCCATTTCCAGCCCTATTCTTATTTTTTCCAAATCAGCCGATCGACGAGAATCTCTTGATTTTCGGTTTGTCGATGAAAAGCTAATAGTCGTTACTACCGTTAATACAGCAATTATTGTAATTGTTACTATCAATTCAATTAGTGAAAATCCCTTTTTAATTTTCATTGCTGATTTGCTACGCAATAAAAGTTTTTAACCGCACCTACACTAAAGTCACAATTTGCATAGCAATTACCCGTTCCCTGCTCTTCAAGTAATGCATAAAAACAATAATTTGTTGTAGTTCCTCCGCCACCAACACGATAAGTGTAAGTCGTATAAAGAGTGTCGTAACTAGTTTGCCCATCTTTCGGATCAGTAGGCCATTGAGACAAAATTGGATTACCACTTTGATCTGCCCATGGCATCGAAGCCGCATTATACAAATTCATCGGATAAGATGAATTGTGAGTACTGTAATATTGCTCAGTTGCTTTCTGCAACGATGACAAATCTTGAATTCTTTTTGCATCTCTTGCTTTTCGCTGTGCTGAAGAAAAAGATACCGACACCAATGCCACTAATATTCCAATAATCGAAATACTTACTAATAGTTCAAATAAAGAAAATCCTTTTTTCATAATTAATTAGCGCACACAACATATAATTTTTCAACTTCTCCAACAGTTCCACCATCGCAAGTCGTATTACATTTTCTTTGCGAATCCAACTCATCATCTCCCTGACCATTTTCCAATGGGATACAAATTGCAAAACCGTCGGTATTTGTCCCGTTTTGCCAATAGGTATAACCAATCCCTTGCGAAGTTGTATAGGCCGACATTCCCACACCCAAAGTATTTCCGGCTCCCACTGGTGTAGGATATGCTTGATTATCGTTGTAGTACATTCTCAACGCATTTTTCATCGCTCCCACATCTTGAATTCTTTGGGCATCGCGAGCCCTATCTCTAGCCCCCATAAAATTGGGTAATAATATAGCCGTTAAAGTCGCAATTATTCCTATAGATACAAGTAACTCGACTAGTGTAAAGGCCCTTTTCATTAATTTAAATCCGTATCTCCAGGCTGTGCGTTAGGTGATACGATCGTAAAACAATAATTAACTCCATTACATACATAATTACCAACCCCATTAGTTGTCTTGCAATCATTATCCATTGTGTTTTCCAAATTTGCATACAATCCAAATTTTTTATGATCAGTTGATACCTCATAGCAATAGGTTCTAGGAGATTTATCTTGAGGCATCACTTTCATATACACATAATCACCATCCTCAAAAGTTCCACCCCACTCAGCTACACTGTCATCAGGCAACTGAATTCTGCCACCATCAGCTCTGGGGAAAACTTCATAATCCGTAAAATACATTTGTAACGATTTGGCCAGCCCGCTCAAATCTCCCTTCCTGGCTACATCACTGGCTTTTCTTCGCGCTGTTTGAAACTGGGACACGGTTATCACTGTCAATATCGACATTATCGTAATTACTACCAACAATTCAACTAGAGTGAAGCCTTTTTTCATTTCTATATTCATCTTACAACTTTTTTCGATTAATTACATCCCACTCCACAACACTCAACTTGACACATACTGACACAATCACTATCAGCAAAACAATTGGACCCCTCACAACCTTCACCTCCAATAATAATTGATCTTTGACAACCAGTAAGGTCAGTCGATGGTCGCAAAAAGCAACTGTCCAGGGCATGATTATCTTCATGATAAGTACAGCTTGGGTCAAGCATATTGTCATACCAACTAATATTTGGACTCGACAATCCAAAATTATAAGTGTCACTTCCAATTTCCACATCATAAAAATATTTCGGAATCGACGACACAGTCCTAATTTCTACCGGAATATCATTATCTGACTTATTACCCAATCTTGCCAAAACAGCCCACCATTTTGGACAACCAGAATCATCCAGCACTATTTCATACCGATCTCCTCTGGGATCACATATCCAATTACTAATCCACGGCGCAAAACCATTCCCTCCGCAATCCATCGTATCAAAGTCAAAATCAGCAGCACTCGGATAACATCCCTTGTCGTTAAAATATTCCTCAAAGGCAGTTCCAATTCTTTTTAAATCCTTTTTTCTTCGGGCATCATACCCTTTATCCGACAATGCAATCGGATTTATTATCCCAATCAAAATCACCGCCATTACAGCCAAAATCGCCATCACAATCAAAAGTTCTACCAAAGTAAATCCTTGTTTTCTTAAAACCATCTATCTAAATAATACAAAATTTTTTCCGAATTAAGCCAAGTAATAATTGTTGCTCCCAATAAAAACGGTCCAAAGGGTAGGGGATCAAGCTTTTTAATTTTACGAAACGACAATAAAATTACTCCATAAATTGCCCCCGTTATAAATGCAACATAAAGTGCCACCAATCCCAAACTTAACCCCAGCCACCATCCCATAAACAAGGTCAAATAAGGATCCCCATTCCCCATCGCTTCCTGACCATGAATTTTCATTTTACTAATTAACCAAAAAACCATTCCAAATCCCAAACCAACCATTAAATTAGGCCAACCTCCATTTAGTAATCCTAAAAATAGCAAAATATACAACACCTTTTCCGGCAAAAGCATATATTTTCCATCAAATACCATCAAGAAAATCATTAGTCCCAACACAACAAACCCCAAAATTAATTCGTAATTCGTAATTCTTAATTCGTAATTAAACAAGAATAGTAATCCAGTTCCCAATTCTACAATCGGATACGCTACCGATAACTTTTTCTTACAACATTTTGTTTTCCCTCCCAAAGCAATCCAAGAAATTATTGGAATATTTTCATACCAATGCAATTGCTTACCGCAATAATCACAAAAACTTCTATCTTTATTTTTTACTTTAAAAACTTTTAACTTGATAACTTTATAACTTTGCGCTGTTCTATACACCGCCATATTAATAAAACTTCCCACACACATTCCCAACACAAAAATCATTATTTTATAAAACAAATCCATAATTGATTCTAAACTAAAAACCCCCGACTTCCATCGGGGGTTTAAAACTAAATTCTTGTTAGTTTATTGCACTTCACCTTCAGGAACACAAAGCAAGTTTGCGTTCGCAGCTCCTAATGTAATACCGAATGTAGGCATAACTGCACAAGTTGTCCCACCCGATGCTTCACCGATATCAAGTAGTACAGCATTATTCCCAGAAGCAGTTAGACATTTTAAATTCAAACCATTTTGCCCAGATTTATTAGCTGTCGCTTTTGGATGAAAACAAACATAATTTGAATCCGACCCATTGTGGTAAAGATACATTAAATCTATTTCCGCTGGGTCAGCACCACCTGGACCAACAAACGATTCTTTACCTGCAAACGAAGATTTTAATTCAGAAGTTGATATAAGAACACTTGTCGTTCCTCCTACTCCATCAACCACACCAAACCCAGCGTCAGTCGAAGTTCTTGACCCAGATATAAGTTGAGGCATGGTTCCACCTGTTAAAAGTGCATTTTCAGAAGCATTCCACGGATAAAAATTGTTAGCTGCAAAGTATCTTTCATAAGCCGAAAGAACTTCTGCTGCATCATTCTTAAATTTTGCATCCCGAGCTTTGTTTGTCTGTTCAATAGGGTTGATTGTCGCCAGTACTGCTACCGACAAAATTGCGATCAACGCGATAACGATTAACAGTTCCACTAACGTAAAACCCTGCCTGACGGCAGTCATGGCTTTCAATTGTTTCATTTTTTACAAATAAAATTTAAATAATCTAATACCATTTAATACTCTTAAAAAGACGATGTCAAGTTATAAATTGGCATTATGACGGCAATCACCAAAAAAGCTACTCCTATTCCTAGTACAATCATGATCAAAGGTTCAATTGCCGAGGTCAGTGCTTTAACCGATTGTTCCGCCTCAGTTGAAAAATAATCGGATACTCTTAAAAGCACTTCATCCAATTTTCCAGTAGCTTCTCCCGTTTCCACCATCTGATTAACAATTGGCGGAAAAATACCAGTTTCATCAAATGAATTAGCAATCGAAAAACCTTTTTGCACTCTTTCGGCAATTTTATTAAATGCTTGATAATACAATTCATTGCCTGCCACCTTGGCCACAATTCTCAAAGCCTCCACCAAGGAAATTCCTGCTCCCAACAACATCGACATTGTCCGAATCGTATTGGCCATAATCGTTTTTTTATTTAGTTCCCCCATAATCGGGATCTTTAGCATGTAGGTATCTTTTTTTAATCTAAAATCGACATTTTTTGATCCGATTTTAAAAAGCATTACCGCCCCACCCACCAGTAGGGGAATCACGAACCAAAATTGAGCTGTCAAATTCGATATTTTCATCAAAATCTGTGTTGTCATTGGCAACTTAGCAGTTCCAAAATCAGCGTATAATCCCATCAATTTTGGCAACACAAAAATCATCATGATAAATGCCACAATCACCATTCCTATCACCACGATTACGGGATAAACCATCGCCCCTTTTACCTTTCCGTTAAACTCTTCTTGATCTTCCAAACCACTCGCCAACTTTTCCAACACCTCCTCCAATACACCTCCCTCTTCTCCAGCCACAATCGAAGCCACATATGCTTCACCAAATACATTTGTATATTTTTCCATCGCCCGGCCCAACGGCTGACCTCCCCGAACCATTGTCAAAGAATCGTCTAAAATCTGATACATGATTGAATTTGTATCTGTTTGGGCTTTTAATAGTTGCAAAGCATCCGTCAACGGCAAACCGGCCGTCATCATCGTTGATAGTTGCCGGGTAAATGTAGAAATTTGTTTTAAAGTAACTTTTCCCAGAACTTTTTTCGATAATTCCATTATTCCGCTCTTTTTTTCTACCATTACTTCCAAGGGCATTAATCCACTATCTCGGATTGATTCCAACACTGCATTTTTATCCGACAAATCCAAGGTTCCCTTAATTAATTTTCCGTTCCAATCTTTGGCTTTATAAGAAAATTTGGTCATACATTCTTCAAACTTCGCAGTTTACTTTGTAAATCTGCTGGCCTTAAAGAATAATTCATTGCCACTTCTTCGGTAATTAGACCCTTTAAAACCAGTTGCCCAAGCGATGCTTCCAAAGTTACCATCCCCACATCAGCACTTGTTTGGATAATGTTATCAATCATAAAAGATTTTCCTTCTCTAATCGAATTCTTAACGGCCGAAGTCGCGGTTAGAATCTCAAAAGCCGGAACCCGCTTACCATCGACAGTTGGAACCAATCTTTGCGACACCACTGCCGTAATCACCGAAGCCAGTTGAACTCTTATTTGTTCCTTAGCTCCTTCAGGGAAAACATCTACTATTCTGTCAATTGTTTGTGACGCCGAATTAGTATGTAAAGTTGAAAATACCAAATGACCCGTTTCAGCAATTGTTATTGCCGACTGAATTGTTTCCAAATCTCTCATTTCTCCCACAAATACCACGTTCGGATCCTGTCGCAAACAAGCTCTTAATGCCTTACTAAAACTAACGGTATCATAACCTACCTCGCGCTGAGAAACGATCGATTTTATCGGTTTTATTACATATTCAACCGGATCTTCAATTGTTACCAAATGCAAAGCTCGGCTACTATTGATTTCGTTTAGAATCGAAGCAACTGTTGTCGATTTTCCTTGTCCGGTTGGACCGGTTATCAATACAAAACCTTGTTTCAAATCACAAAAAGTTTTTAGCATGCTGGGTAAATTCAAATCGGCAAAACCAGGTATTTCTGAAGGCACCACTCTCAAAGAACATTGAATTTCTCCTCGTTGCCAAAACATATTGACCCTAAACCTAGCTCCTTCAATTGTTACCGAAAAATCCAAATCTTTTGATTCTATAAATTTATTTTTTTGTTCTTCACTCATCAACGACATAATCATTTCCCGATTTACCTCCGGACTTTCCATCGGATAATTCGTCGCCTCGATTAATTCACCGTTAACCCTTAATTTTGGAATCGAAGATTCCATCAAGTGGATATCAGACGCTTTGTTAGCAACTGCTATTTTTAATAAACCTAAAATTTGAGTATTCATTGTATTAATATTGCGCCACTCTAAGGACTTCTTCAATAGTTGTAACGTTTTCTAATACTTTTACATAACCATCTTGCTTCATCGTCAGCATTCCTTCTGACATAGCCGTTTTTTGAAGCTCTGATGCGGCTACTTTTTCGACCACCAATTTGGCGATTTTTTCTGATATTGGCATTACCTCATAAATAGCGATTCGCCCCAAATATCCAGTGTTGTTACACTTCTCGCACCCAACAGGTTTTGGCAATTGTATTTTTTTACCTTCTTTTTTCCATTTATCGACGATCATGTCATATATCGGGCCTAAAGTTGATTTGATTTCGTTTTCTTCATCCGGAGTCATTTCTCGGCTACTTATACAATCCGCACACACTCTCCTCAGCACCCGCTGACCAACCACACAAGTAAGCGATGATGTTAATAAAAACGGTTCCACTCCCATATCCAACATACGTGGCGGGACCCCAGCAGCATCATTTGTATGCAAAGTCGAAAACACCAAATGACCAGTTAGCGATGCGTTAATTGCCAACTCAGCAGTTTCTGTGTCCCGGATTTCTCCCACCATTATTACATTAGGATCCTGACGTAAAAATGACCTTAATGCCGAAGCAAAAGTCAACCCTGCCTGCACGTTAACCTGCACCTGATTCACTCCTTTCATTTGATATTCCACCGGATCCTCAATTGTCACCACATTCACTCTTGGAGTAGCCACTTTATCTAATACTGAATACAAAGTTGTGGTTTTTCCCGAACCAGTCGGTCCGCACACAATAATAATTCCGTGAGGTCTCGCTATTGCATCACCCAAATTACGCAATGCCAATCCCCGCAAACCCAAATCTGGTAAAGAGGGGACTTTTTGAGATTTTTTCAGTAACCGCATAACCACCTTTTCACCATAAGTCGTCGGTAAAGTTGAAATACGCAAATCAACATCGGTCCCTTCGCTACTAAAGAAAAAACGACCGTCTTGAGGAACTCTCTTTTCATCGATTTTCAAATTTGACAGAATCTTAATTCTTGAAACTACCGCGTCATTCACATTTCGAGGCAATACATATTTTTCCTGCAAAATACCATCAATACGATAACGAATCCTTACATTATCTTCCTGTGGTTCAATGTGAACATCAGAGGCTCTGGCTTTGACAGCATACTCCAAAATCGTATTAACAATTTTTGCCACCGGAGCCTCGGCCGATACTTTTTTGTAGTTATCAGCCACCAGCTTAGTGTCATCTTCCTTCCGTTCATCTAATGCCTTGGTAACTTCCGAAGTTATTCCTTTTTCTCTAACATACTTTTCCCGAATGAAACTTCCTATTTGAGACGACACTGACATGGTCGCCTTAACATTAAATCCAGTTTTCTTTTCCAAAAACTCTATCGTTTCAATGTCCAAAGGATTGGCCATTGTTACATAAATAGTTTTTTCCTTCGTATCGAGTTTAAATGGGAAAATTGTGTACTTTTCCGCCACTGATTCTGGTACCAACGCCAAAGCCTCCGGAGCAAATCCTATTGAATCCAGATCGACAAAATCGACTTTTAAAAATTCAGCTTTCGACTTAACAAGATCAACATCCGACACCACTCGCATTGTTTCAATAATGCTATCCTCCGACTCACCGGTCTTAAGCTGTTTTAAGGCTATCTCATCAAAGACCTCCTGTTTGATCAGTCCCTTTTGAAGTAAAATATCTCGTAACGTATTATTCACTTATTAAAATATAAACTAAATTGATCTTTCCTTCCAGTCTAATTATTGGGCCAGATTTAAACACCATCTCAAAGTTGCTTGAATCACTAGGCCAACTTGCCACTCCCAACAACCCCGACATTTTTAATGTGGATGATTACAGCATCGAAAAAATTCGGGAAATTCAACAATTTTTATCTCAAAAACCATATTCGCACCAAAACAAAGTAGTTATCATCAAAAACATCGACAAACTCCAAAACGAGGCTCAAAACGCTTTATTAAAAATTATCGAAGAGCCCGGACCTAACAACTATTTTATTCTCACGACTAATCAACCAGGCAAAATTAATACAACAATTATTTCTCGCTGTCATCAAATTCGGTTACAACTTATCCAAAACCAAGAAACAAAATTAGTTTTTGGCCAAACTACCAAAGATTCCTTGCTTCAATCAGAAAAACTATTTACTGACAAATCAGTATTCTTAGATTTTCTAATTGACCAGCAATCGGCTTTCCACCAAATTTTGGTCAAAAATCCGAATAAGGACACCAAATCAAAGCTCGACAAAATCAACACCGGTATAGCCATGTTTCATTCCAACATCGACCCAAAATCCATTTTAGATTACATTCTGCTATCTTGAGTATCTCCGCACTATTCCCTCACAAAATTTCCAAATAATGCTATAATCAAGCCACAATGTTTTCACCCGTCTTTACCATTAATAATAAAATTCTTCACCACATCGGCACCATTGAAGCGGCCAAAGCAATCATCGACGAAGCCCCACTCATCCCTGCCTACGAAAAACAGTTTCAACAAGAAGCAATTGTCCGAACAGTTCACTTTGGCACCCGCATCGAAGGTAACGACCTGACTTATCAAGAAGTGGCCAAATTAGTTGAAGGTCAAAAAATAACTGGAGCTGAGCGTGATATTCAAGAAGTTATCAATTATCGATCGGTTATGTCCTATCTTGAGGAGCTCTGGTCACTTTACGACGCCAACATGCCTCTTCCCGAAGAAAAGTCAGTTCCCCAGTCCGACCAAAATGGTCGTCGGCCTTTTTTCTTTTCCGAAACAATTATCAAACGAATTCATGAACTTACTACTACCAAAATTATTCCCGATACCGACATTGGCAAATATCGACATCAACAAGTGGTTCTAAAAAACACTCGCACTGGAGAAATTGCCCACCGACCACCACCAGCTATTGAAGTTCCCTATCTTATCACCGATTTTATTCAATGGCTTAATCACCCCGAATCTCGAGAAATCCATCCAGCCATTCGATCGGCCATTGCCCAATATATTTTAGTCGCCATTCATCCATTTATTGAAGGCAACGGTCGAGTATCTCGAGCTTTTGCCACCTTACCTTTGTATGTCGAAGGTTATGACATCCGTCGTTTATTTTCCACCGAAGAATATTTCGATCGTAACGCCGAAGATTACTACAACAATCTTCAAAATACTCACATCCTAGCCTCCGATATTTTTAAAAGAGATCTTACCAATTGGGTTGAATATTTTACTCAAGTTCTATCCATCGAGCTCACTCGGGTCAAAGACAAAGTTCAATCACTTTCTCGCGATCTAAAATTCAAACAAAAACTTGGTGGCAAGCAAATCCACTTAACCGACCGTCAAATAAAATTGGTTGAATACATGCAACAATTCGGCGGCCTTCGCATGCCTGATGCACAATCTCTTTTACCAATGGTTTCCGATGACACAATCTGGCGCGATTTAAAAAAGCTTATTGACGACAAAGTTGTTTCTAAGCGTGGTTCCACCAAAGGTGCCTACTACTGTCTGACCAACGTCTAGCTTGTATAATTGACTTGTGAAAACACTTTCTGATTTTAATCTAGAAAAACTATCATCCTCCGAACTGGGCGAAATTCTAATCGAGGCCAAAAAAGCCTACTATACTTCCGGAAAACCTATTATGGATGACCACACCTACGATACTCTCGAGGCGATACTACTCCAAAAATCACCCCATCATCGGCTATTTTCTAAAATTGGCAATCCAAACTTTGACACTGGTTGGGGTAAAAAAACCCACATTATGCCCATGGGTTCCCAAAACAAAGTAACAAATTTTTCTGATTTAGCACACTACTTCCAACTAAAAAAGATCAATATTCCCGAATTTATAATTCAACCAAAATGTGATGGTTTATCAGTCGAGCTTGTCTATAAAAATGGCCAGTTTGTCGAAGCCATAACTCGTGGAGATGGCCAAGTAGGGGATGTCGTCACCCAAAACGTCGTCAAAATGCAAAGTTTCGTTGCCAAAATAAAAAATTTCACCGGCTCAATCCGCTGTGAAATTGTCGTTACGAAAGACGATTTCAAAAAGCTACCTCCCGATTACTCTAATCCCAGAAATGCCGCTTCTGGCCTCACCCAACGACTCGATTCAAAATACTCCGAGCTTTGTTCTCTTGTTGCTGTCGACATCTTCCCCAATCTAAAAACCATATCTGATGAATTAAAATTTATGAAACAGTCAGGGTTTTATGTTGTCGAATCATTTGTCTGCACCGAATTTGTACAAATTGAAAATATTTTTCAAGAATTTTTAACCACCAAAAGAATCAACTACCCCTTTGATATTGATGGCTTAGTCATCAAAATTAACGATCAAGAAATTGCCCAAAATTTGGGTGTCAAAGACAATCGTCCCAAGCATCAAGTTGCCTACAAATTCCCCGCCGACTCCAATCAAACCACCATAAAAAATGTCACCTGGCAAGTTGGCCCCATGGGAGCGATTACCCCAGTCGCCCAAGTTGAACCGATTACGCTTTCCGGAGCTATTATCACGTTTGCCTCTTTGGCCAACCATTCACTCATCATCAAAAATGATTTTAACCTTGGTGACATCGTTGAGATTTCCCGTCGCGGCGATGTCATTCCTCATATCGAAAAAGTAATAACTAAAGTAAACACAGGTCATATCGATATTCCTCGATATTGTCCCTCCTGCAAAACAGCCCTAATTATTGAGGACAAACTTCTTCGCTGTCCAAACTCTCAAAATTGTCTTCCTCAGATCATTGGCTCCCTAAATCTATTTTGCCAGACTCTAGAAATCCTTGGGTTGTCGGAAAAAACTATCACCAAACTCTATTCTGCCAACAAAGTCAAAACACCAGGCGACTTTTTTAAATTAGATATTTCTGACATTGCCCCACTGGACAACCTGGGAGAAAAATCTGCCAAAAACATTATTCACCAAATTCAACTCAAAAAAATTCTGACTCTGGTCGAAGTATTTGATTCGGCCATTATTCCTCATTTTTCCAAAGCCCGGATTATCCAGTTAATCGAAGCCGGTTTTGACACTCCCCACCACCTTCTCAATCTCACCACCGACCAACTACTTGGCATCAAAGGATTTAAAATCACCCTCGCCCAGAAAATTGTGGATGGTATTAATCTTCGTCGCTCATGGATCGAATCAATTCTTGCCAACGTAAAACTGAGATCTGACGAACTGAGATCTGACAAACTAAATAATCAAGTTTTTTGCATAACCGGCGATCTTTCCCAACCCAGAAAAAATATTGAAAATCTAATCCTTCAAAACGGCGGTAAATTAGCTTCCTCGGTTTCCAAAAACACCAGTTATCTTTTAACCAATGAAACCAGTTCCAACTCTTCAAAATTTACTCAAGCAAAAGCCCTAAATATCCCTATAATTAACGAGGAATCCTTTAACAAACTAATTAACAGTTAGCACTGAACTTGTCGAAGTGCTAACCAATATATCAAATTAAATATATCCTATCTTTACACTATAAATTTATATCAAATCATATCATGAAACTAATAATAGGATTGGGAAACCCCGACAAAGAGTACCAAAATACTCGCCACAACATCGGCCATAATGTTATCAACTTACTTCAAAAAACAAACGCTTCCCAAACTAAATTAGCCATCAATGACGGCTATATGAATGAGGCTGGAATTTCAGTCCAAAAACAGGTCCATTTTTACAAAATTGATTTGGAAAATTTTTACCTTGTCCACGACGATTTAGATCTTCCGGTAGGGGAGTACCGCGTCCAATTCGACCGTGGGCCCGCCGGACACCACGGAGTCGAGTCTGTCATTCAACATCTTGGCAGTCAGGCTTTTTGGAGAATCCGCATCGGCATAGGTAAGCCCGAAAAAACCCCAGTTGAAAAATATGTTCTTCAACCTTTTACTTCAGAAGAAAAGGTGATAATTAATGAAACTATTGATAAAATACTTGCAGATTTTAAATAAGGGCCATTAGCTTATCTGGTAGAGCACCGCATTCGCATTGCGGAAAGGGCGGTCCGACTCCGCCATGGTCCACAGCATTTGAATAATGATATTCTTTACTTATTATGTATGGATATTCTTTTTTATACGTTTGGGGACCAGTACTTGTTTTTGTCGCAATAATCATCGGGTTAATCATATTAGCGGTAAAAAATACAAAACTTTTTTTAGCAATAATTTTATCTTTCCTTTGCGGTTTTGGCCTTCCTTTCGCTTTCTTACAAATTCTCCATCTCTTCGGTTATATTTCACCTCCACAACAAGGAGGTTCGATACCTTTACCCAATGATTTACCCTCCTTATTTTTTTTAATCTATTTTATTTTCCCAATTCCTTTTTCTATCCCCACCATCATTACATTCATTCTTTTCAGAAACTACTTTTCCAAAAAATTACTTAAGTAAAGTTGTTTCCAATCTCAATCTGTTATACTATAATATACTCGGAAACTAATTATTCCCTGATTTTTTCAAACCTATGATGATTTTTACCAGTCCGGATTTTACCAGCGGTGGGCTTATTCCTATCAAATACACTGCCCACGGCGACAATGTTAATCCCAACTTCCATCTTAGCCGGGTCCCCAAAAACGCCAAATCTTTGGTTTTTATCATGGACGATCCCGATGGTCCAAATGGCAATTATATCCACTGGATTATGTGGAATATCGACCCTACCACTACCGATATTGTTTCTGGCGCCAAACCCAAAGATGCTATTGTCGGCCTAAACAGTGCCAATAAAAATAATTACATTGGACCTTTTCCCGAGTCCGGCATTCACCGCTACATAATAAAAATCTATGCCCTTGATACACTTTTGGACATCCCCACCAACTCCACCGCCACCCAACTTATTCCTCTCATCAACCGCCACCGGCTTGATTATGGACAAATGCTTGGTGTCTATCAAAAATCCATGTTTTAATCGATCATGCCTGCCTCCAAACCGCCCTCATCAATCAAAGAACAATTGGAGATTTTTCGTTCTAAATTTGACAAACGAGCCAAATATGTCAAAAACGAGTACCAAGCCTATGGCCTCGAATTAGCCGATGCTCTCAACGACTGGTCACACAAATCTCTATACATTCGTTTGTGCAAAAATACTGATCGAAAAATTTTAGAAAAAGCTCTTTATTTTGTTAAGGACCACAACCCCGAGGCAATCCGTTCAAAAGCCGCTCTTTTTATGTGGAAACTAAAACAATTAAAAGACGCCAAACCCGACCAATCTACCAAAACTGTTATATAATATTACGATTATGGAACTTATCCGGAAAAAATATCTAGCTATTTTAGTATCATTCGCCATTATTTTGGCAATTTCAGCCGGTTTTCTTCAGATAACAGCCCAATCCGACAAGCCAGTCGCCGAAAAATTTGATTCTAAAAAAGACAAAGTTGTCACTCCAAGTCGGCAAGACATCACTAATCAAATAATTTTAAGCGGTTCTGTTTCTGCCAGCAGTGTTGCCAATTTACGTTTTCAAAATTCCGGCAAATTAGTTTGGGTTGGGGTCAAGGTAGGGGACGTAGTCAAAAAATGGCAAACGATTGCCAAGCTTGATCAAGCCGAATTAAAAAAATCACTTCAGACTCAATTCAATAATTACAAAACCCAATTATCCCAATTCCAAGATGTCCAAGACCAATATCAATCAACTCGTGACAAATATTTAGTTACCGATACTATCCAAAGAATTTTAGATCGGACTCAATACTCGCTCGACAATAGCGTCATCAACTACGAACTAACTGATATAGCCATCAAGGAATCCTATCTTTCATCTCCCATCTCGGGTGTTGTTGTCGCGGTCGACCAACAAATTCCCGGAATCAATATTACCCCCGCCTCGGCTACCTTCACGATTGTCGATCCCAACAGTATTTATTTTCATTCCGAAGCCGACGAAGACACGGTTACTCAGCTCAAAAATGGCGACCCTACTTCGATAAGGCTAGACAGCTATCCCGATTCTTTAATCGATGCCAAAATTGATTACATATCATTCGCCCCAATATCGGGCCAATCTTCAACTGTTTATGAAATTCGTTTTAATCTTCCAGTCGATAACAAAGCTCAAAAATTCCGTCTTGGTATGAACGGCGACGCAACCATTTTTCTCAACAAATCAGAAAATGCTCTCACAATTCCACTTGACGCACTCTACGACGACAATGGCCAAAGCTATATTTATCTAAAATCCGACAAGACCCTTGTTCGCCAAAATATAACTACTGGAATTGAAACCGACACCGACGTTGAAGTTTTATCAGGATTAGAAGGTAATGAAACCATCGTCATCAAAAACAAATAAAACTCCAGTCGTTTTGGAGTTAGTTGATATTGTCAAAACATACACTTCTGGCAATACGGTTTTCAACGCTCTCGATGGAGTGTCCCTTAAAATACATCAGGGTGAATTTGTGAGTATTACCGGACCCTCCGGATCGGGTAAATCTACTTTGATGCATATCATCGGATTGCTTGACAATCCAACCTCCGGTCAAGTTTTGCTTCAAGGACAAAATATTTCCCACCTCAAAGAACACGAAATGGCCAAAACCAGAAATATTACTCTCGGTTTTGTCTTTCAACAATTTAATCTTCTCGCCAAAACATCGGCTATCGAAAATGTTAGCCTTCCTCTTTTATATTCCAACGTCCCCAAAACCAAACACCACGATTTAGCAGTTGAGATGTTAACCAAGGTTGGTCTTGAGTCAAAATTAAAAAACACCCCAGCCCAACTTTCCGGTGGCCAACAACAACGTGTCGCCATTGCCAGAGCTTTAATTAATGATCCAAAAATTATTTTGGCCGACGAACCGACCGGTAACCTAGACTCAAAATCAGGAACCGAAGTCATTGCCCTGCTTCATCATCTCAACAAAGTCGAAGGCCGAACAATCGTGTTAGTTACCCACGACATGGAACTCGCCAAACAAGCCCAGCGGATAATAATTATTAAAGACGGATTAATAAGCAACCATGTTTAATATCAAACCTTCAATCGGCGACCTTCTTCGCTCTAGCTTTCGTTCAATCCTAAAAAATAAAGGAAGAACCGTACTTACTTCACTGGGAATTATTATTGGAGTTACTTCAGTTATTCTTCTCACCTCTATCGGAAACGGTCTAAAAATTTTTATCAATCAACAATTTGAAAGCCTTGGCAGTAATACCATTTTTATTTCTCCCGGAAAAGTTTTCAATGACAACGGCGGATTCAACAGCAGTGAAACCTCGAGCATAATTACCATCAGTTTCACCCAAAAAAATGTTAACGATTTAAGCCGCAGATTCCGCAATTTTGACGTTATCCCAATGGCAATGGCTCAATCGAATATAAAATCACCATCCATTACCAAAAAAAATATTTCTATCATCGGCTCAGATCATCGATATGGTCCAGTTACCAACAATGCCCCGGCTAGTCAAAACGGCCGTTGGTACAACAAGGAAGAAAACGACAAGGACGCCAATGTGATAATTCTCGGGAATAAATTAGCTACTGACCTTTTTCCATCAGGCAATGCATTGGGGAAAAAAGTAATCATCAACGGAAAAAACATGAAAGTAATTGGCATCAATGACAGCAAAGGTAGCTCTTTTGGTGGACCAAGTTTTGATGATTATGCTTACGCCCCTATTGGAGTAGTCCAATCATTTGTAGGTAACAAAAATATTGTCGAGATTATTGTTAAAACTGATACCAAAGACCAGGTTGCCCAAACAAAAATAGATATCGAAAAAGTTTTGCTCAAAACTTATGATAAGGATGCCTTTACAGTTTTCGATAGTTCTCAATTACTCAATAGTATCAATACAATAATTTCTACCTTAACCATTGCTCTCACCGGTATTGCGGCCATCTCTTTGGTTGTTGGCGGAATTGGAATTATGAACATTATGCTCGTCACTGTTACTGAAAGAACACGCGAAATTGGTCTTCGAAAAGCTATCGGTGCCTATCCCCGAGCTATCCTTCTCCAATTCTTGTTTGAAGCGGTGATACTATCTGCTTTTGGTGGATTAATAGGTATAATTCTTGGAACCTTAGGCACAATGGCTATCAATAATTTTTTTCCAGCTCAAGTTACGGCCTCTTCTATTATTCTGGCATTTGGAGTTTCTTCTTTAGTGGGAATTGTTTTTGGAGTCACTCCGGCCCGTCGAGCATCTAAACTTTCTCCCATAGAAGCCCTCCGATACGAATAATCTGCTAATATTATTTAAGTGAAAGAAGAATTAAAAAATCATCTGATTCCCTTGGGAGTTATTTTCATTATCATCACAGCCACCTGGCTTTTTCGTTCGATAGCCTGGTATGAATTTGTTTTTGTTTTTTTTGGATTTGCCATTGGAGCATTTTTTTTGGACATCGACCACTTAATCTATTGGTTTTATATCAATCCCAATATTGAAGAAAGCCGCCTGGCCAAGGTTGCTTTTGATAAACGCGATTTTCGTTCACTGCTAAAACTTCTTGAGTCAACTCACCAACATCACACCAATATGGTTTTCCATCACTATTTTGCTCAAGTGGTTATAGCCATAATCTCATTTTTTATCTTTACTAGTTCTTCGAGCATATTTGCCAAGTCATTTATCTTAGCCATCAACCTTCATCTTTTAGTTGATGAAATCAAAGATTTCCGTTCCGATCCTACTCACCTTCAAGAATGGTTGTTTGCTCGCGAATCAAAACAATTATCGATATCTTCCCTAAAATATTATCTTTATATTTTTTCATTTTTGGTCTTAATTTTTGCCCTTCTTCTTATTATCCAATAACATGAGCCAGCTTTCTCCTGAATTTTTCCAAGAAGTAATCAAGTACCTTCCACCTTCCCAAGCATCGCTTGTTCTGGATGTCCAAACGCTTTTAGTCCTTTTACAAAAAGATCATATTTCTGATTATTCTTTTTTAGTTTCTCCAATTTCCAAAGCTTACGAGGGTTTTTTAAAAGATTTTTTTCTCGACTTAAAAGTTATCGACGAATTTTCATATAAAAGCGACCGATTTCGCGTTGGCAAAACTCTTAACCCCTCACTTCGATACAAACGATTTTCGATTTATCAAAAACTAATCGATCTTGACGACAACGGTGAAGAGCTTGCCGAAATTCTCTGGAATGCTTGGAAGTATGGTCGTAACGAAATTTTTCATTATTTTCCAAATGCAATCAAAAATCTCGATCGCAATGAAGCCGAAGAACGAATTCATCTTGTTCTTTCCGCCATTATTAAAGCTGGTCAATTTTTAAAGATTCATCGGCAAAATCACGACCTAGATTTTTGATATAATTTCCACATGTCTCAAAAAACACTCGTAGTCGATCCCGACAAATGCATTGGTTGCAACACTTGCCCACTCGTTGCTCCCGAATACTTCGAATTAAATACTACCGATTATAAGGCAGTTGTAAAAAAACAACCCGATAATTTTGAAGATCCGAGTGTAAACCAATCCGTGACATCGTGTCCCGTAGGTGCTATATCTATTATTACCAAATAACTTATTATTTAAATTCTTTATGGACAAAAAACCTTCTCAATATATCAAAATCCCCACCTATGGTGTAATTTTTTATTCGCTTCTTTTAGCTGTCGCTTTCTTTTACAGCGGCTACTCCTTTTTCAAATCAAGAACCGGGGGACAACCAAATATTGCCAACACTTCCGGCCAAGTATTTGCTGCCAACAAATCTTCCAAACCAGAACTAAGTTTTTATGTCATGAGTTTTTGTCCTTATGGTAATCAAATGGAAGATGTCCTCCGACCAGTTTTTGATTTACTTGGCAACAAAGCCAACATTACTCCTCACTATATTTTCGACAAGATCGACGATCTAGGAACCTACTGTAAAAGCCGTTCCGGCGATCCCGCTCAATGTGCTACCTATGTCCAAAACAAATATTTTACTTCCGAAACTGAATGTAAAAAAGTAATTTCTGAAAATCTAGCCAAATGCCAAGACGACAAAGCCTACATCAAATCACCCAGCGGCGCTATGTACGCCTCTCTTCATGGTCGCCAAGAAGGCAATCAAAACATCCGTGAAATGTGTGCTTGGAATATGTCCGATGATAAAAAACAATGGTGGGACTTTGTCGGTAATGTCAACAAAAATTGTACTCAAGATAATGCCGACGTTTGTTGGGAACAACAAGCCAAAGATGCCGGTTTTGATACCAGCAAAATTGCCGAGTGTTTCAACAAAGACGGTATAGCCTTAATTGAAAAAGAAATTGAATTGACTACCAAATTCCAAGTTTCTGGATCACCAACCGTTTTAGTTAACGAAGTCGCATTCCCCCCTGAGGCAGCTTATACTCAAGATGGTACTGGTACTTTAAAAATTGGTGATAAAGTCGCCACTCAAGACAAGTATCGAACTCCCAATGTAATTAAAGCCGCAGTCTGTGCCTCATTCAAAAATCAACCAAAAGAATGTAAAACCATTCTCAATGATTTGTCGGGTGTTGCTCCATCAGCTGGAGGTTGCTAATAATAATTATTAAAAAGCCCCCATATTGGGGGCTTTTTTGTGTTAAAATTTCCCATGATCAAGCTAAACTCTCACCAACTTCGCAACTCCAAGGTAGGGGAGTCAGCCAAACTCCAAAAAGAAATTACTAGAAATCCAATTATTTTAGTTCTCGACAATGTTCTTGACACCTATAATATCGGCTCTTTTTTTCGTCTTGGTGACGCTCTTGGTGTCACCAAAATTTGTTTGTGTGGCCCATGTGTCACACCTCCTAATTTAAAAATCCATCGAGCCTCTGTTGGTACTTGGAAATGGTTGCCTTGGCAACACTTTTCATCAACAATTGAGTGCATAACTCAGCTAAAAAAAGATGGATATCAAATTATCGCCTGCGAACAGGCAACCACCTCAGTCAATTATCAACAAGCCAAATACAACTTTCCAGTTGCCGTCATTGCCGGCAGTGAGATGGACGGAATTAGACCGGAAACTCTTAAGTTGGTTGATCAAATTGTCGAAATCCCTATGTACGGTGTCAACAAATCACTCAATGTCCTCGTCGCCACCTCCATCATCGGGTTTGATATAGTCAGTAAACTCCCTAAAAATAGGCAATAAAAAGAGGCCAAATTCGAGCTTTTTTAGATAATATTTTGCCCTATCTTTCCATATATTTTGCTTCTTGTCAAGCTATTTTAAAGTGTTACAATGAATTTATCTCAATAATATGGCCGAATCTAATCAAAACTATACTTCTGATCAAATCGTTGTCCTCGAAGGACTAGAACCAGTCCGAAAACGTCCAGCCATGTACATCGGATCAACCGATACCAGGGGATTACACCATTGTTTAACCGAAATTATTGACAATTCTATTGACGAAGCTTTAGCAGGATTTGCCAAAAATGTTTGGGTCATAATTCATCCCGACAATTCAGCCACTGTCGCCGACGACGGTCGAGGAATTCCAATCGATCCGATGCCCAAGTACGGCAACAAACCAGCCATCGAAGTTATCATGACCACCCTCCACTCCGGAGGTAAATTTGAAGGCTCAGCCTACAAAGTTTCCGGTGGTCTTCATGGAGTTGGTGCCGCCTGCGTCAACGCCCTAAGCAATCTCTACCATGTTGAAGTCCGTCGTGACGGCAAAATTAATTCAATTGACTTCTCTCGTGGAAAAATTAAAACAAAATTAAATATAATCGAAAATACTAAAGTTTCTTTGTTGGATAAAATTCTTCCTAGTAAAATTTCTGGTACAACCACCACTTTTTATCCCGATCCAGAGATATTTAAAGAAACTGTTGAGTTTGACACCAAAACAATTCTCCATTCCCTCAAAGATCGTGCTTATCTTACCAGTAAAATATATTTTCATTTTTACGATGAGCGCAATAATACTCAAAAACATTATTACTTTGAAGGTGGAATTCTTTCCTTATTAAGAGAACTAAACAAAGGCAAAACTGTCATTCATGAACCAATTTATCTCCACCGATCAGAGGAGGGGATTGATGTCGAAATTGCCATTCAATATAACGATTCGTTTCAAGAAAATACCCCATCTTTCGTCAATATTATCAATACACACGAAGGCGGAACTCATCTTTCCGGTTTCAAAACTGCCTTAACCAAATCCATCAAAGACTACGCCGAAAGAAAAGAGATGGTCAAAAATAAAGACGACACTATTACTGGTGACGATGTTCGCGAAGGACTAACTTCAATTATTTCTATTAAAATGGGTAGCAAAGATCTTCAATTCGAAGGTCAAACCAAAGGCAAACTCGGCAATTCTGAGGTCCAACCAATTGTTGCCAAAATTGTTCGCGAAGAACTTGATATATTTTTTGAAGAACATCCTGATATTGCCCGGACTATTATTAGTAAAGCTCTACTAACTATTCAAATCCGTAAAGCCGCCAAAGCCGCCAAGGACGCTATTATGCGAAAAGGTGCTTTTGATTCAATGGGACTTCCCGGTAAACTTGCTGACTGTCAATCAAAAAAACCAGAAGAATGTGAAATATATATTGTCGAAGGAGATTCCGCCGGTGGTTCAGCCAAACAGGGGAGAGATCGTAAATTTCAAGCCATTCTCCCACTTTGGGGTAAAGCGCTAAACACCGAAGGTATGAGACTCGATAAAATTGTTGGCTCTGACAAATTAAAAGACTTTATTATTGCCCTAGGTATGGGTATTGGCGATACTTTTGATTTGTCAAAATTACGTTATCATCGGGTAATTTTAATGTCCGATGCCGACGTCGATGGTGCTCACATTGCCACTTTACTTTTAACTTTTATTTTCCGCCACCTACCAGGTCTCATCGAAAACAATCACATTTACGTTGCCATGCCTCCTTTGTATCGTATTAAGCACGGAAAAACTGTCAGTTATGTCTATACCGATGAAGAAAAAGAAAAATATCTTAGCAAGATTAGTGGAACAACGTATGATCTTCAACGCTACAAGGGTTTAGGAGAAATGAATCCTCTTCAATTGTGGGAAACTACCATGAATCCTGAAACTCGCCAACTAAAACGAGTAACTATCGGCGATGCTGCTAAAGCCGACGAAATATTTAGAATTCTAATGAGCGAAGAAGTTCCACCTCGTAAAAAATTTATTGTTACTCATGCCCATCTGGCCCAACTTGATATTTAAAATAATATGGAAGATTTAAATAAATATATATATATACTGTCCTTATTTTCACCATTTTTTTTTGCTGTAATTCTTTTTTCTATTCTGCTTACAAAAACTTTCAATAAATTCCAAAATAAAAATAGAAAAAACGCAAATTACTGGCTTGTTAGTTTTATTATTGGTGCAGCTTTAATACTTTTAAATATTATATTTGGTGATTATAGAAGAGTTGGATTTGGTGTAATTGCCATGACCGCACAAGCATATTCAAAATATAAATCGTTAAAAAAAGTTAAATAATCCATGCCCCAAGACAATACCCCCAACACTCAAGTCAAAGACGATAAAATATTCGTAAACAACGAAGGCAAAATCATCGATGTCGATATCGTTCCTGAAATGGAAAAATCCTACTTGGATTACGCCATGTCAGTCATCGTTCAACGCGCTCTTCCTGACGTTCGTGATGGTCTAAAACCTGTTCATCGTCGCATTATCTACGGCATGGACCAAATGGGATTAACCGCCGGAGGCAGATTCACCAAATCAGCCAAAGTCGTCGGAGAAGTTTTAGGTAAATACCATCCTCATGGTGACATGGCTGTCTACATGTCCATGGTCCGCATGGCCCAAACATTTTCGCTTCGATATATTTTGGTCAACGGTCAGGGAAACTTTGGTTCAATCGATGGCGACCCTCCAGCCGCCATGCGTTACACCGAAGTAAAAATGGCCAAAATTACCCCGGAAATGATTGCCGACATTGAAAAAGATACTGTCGACATGACCGACAATTTTGACGCCACCCTCAAAGAACCATCTGTTCTTCCTACCAGGATTCCCAATTTATTACTAAATGGTGCCGACGGAATTGCTGTTGGTATGGCCACCCGAATACCTCCCCATAATTTAAAAGAAATTTGCCAAGCTATTGATTTTGTCCTTGATCATTCAACGTTGGAAAAAGAAGAGCAAGCATTACAAATCGAGCCCATTTTAGATAAGAATTTATCAACACAAGAAAAAATCCTTCGACCTGTCAAAGAATTAGCCGCTTTAAAATATAATTTTGAAACTTCCGCTCAAATTGATGACCTAATTAATTTTGTCCAAGGACCCGACTTCCCCACAGCTGGAGAAATTTTTGGCCGACAGGGGATTGTCGAAATGTATACCACTGGCCGAGGCAAATTTACTCTTCGCGGCAAAACCAATATTGAGGAAACAAAATCAGGTAAAATCCGCATTATTATTTCCGAACTCCCTTACCAAGTCAACAAATCCGATTTAGTTCTTAAAATAGCCTCATTAGTTCGTGATAAAAAAATAATTGGTATTTCCGATCTTCGCGACGAATCCGACCGTCACGGAATTAGAGTTGTTGTTGAACTTAAAAGATCTTCCAAGCCCAAATCAATACTTAACAAACTCTACAAATACACTTCACTTCAATCCTCCTATTCAGCCAACTTACTTTCACTAGTCAATGGAGTACCCCAAACCCTAAATTTACGTCAAATGTTGCTCCTCTTCCTTCGACATCGAGAAACTATCATTCGTCGTCGAACTATTTTCGACCTCAAATCGGCCTACATGCGAGCCCACATTCTCGAAGGCCTAAAAATCGCTCTTGATAATCTTGATGAAGTAATCAAAACTATCCGAGCCAGTAAAACCGTAGACGATGCCCGTACCAACTTAATGTCCAAGTTTAATTTTTCTGATCTTCAAGCCAACGCCATTCTTGAAATGCAACTTCGTCGCCTGGCCGCTCTTGAACGTCAAAAAATTGAAGATGAATACAATGAAGTCAAAAAAGTAATTGACGACCTTACCTCAATAATCACCGTTGCCGCCACTATGGTCGGAGTTCTCAAGCGAGAAAATGCCGAAATCATGGAAAAATATTCAGATACCCGAAAGACCAAAATCTATATCAAAGGTTTAGAGGATTTTTCCGAGGAAGACTTAATACCTAACGAACCAACTTTAGTTACCATTACCAGAACTGGTTATATCAAACGTGTCCCCAAAGAAACCTACCGAATCCAACAACGCGGTGGTGTCGGGGTTTCCGGCATGACCACCAAAGCCGAGGATGAAGTAGAAAACATGTTCTCCGTCAACACCCACGATGATCTTCTTTTCTTTACTAACAAAGGTCGAGTTTTCAAAACCAAGGTCTGGGATGTTGCCGAAAGTTCCCGCCAATCAAAAGGTCAAGCCGTCATCAACCTTATCAATATCGTCGCTGGCGAAACTGTTCAAGCCGTCCTTCCGCTCACCAAAGAAAGCGATGCCAAATTCATTCTTCTAGCAACGTCAAAAGGTACTGTCAAAAAAACCTCATTAGACAAATTCAAAAACATTCGCTTAACCGGTTTAGCCGCCATCAAACTTGATTCCGGCGATCATCTCGCTTGGGCCAAAACCACTTCTGGTAACGACCACATCTTTATCGTAACTCATAACGGCAAGTGTATCCGTTTCAACGAATCCGATATTCGTCCTATGGGACGTCACACCCGCGGTGTCAGAGGCATTCTCATTAAGGATCAAGATCATCTAATGAGCATTGATGTCGTCCCTCAAACCTTGACTGCTAATACCAAGGAAAAGAATGGCGAAAAATTTTTCCGCCACCTTCTCGTTGTAACCGAGCACGGAGTTGGTAAACGATCGGATGTTTATCTTTACCCTCTTCAAAAGAGAGGCGGAGTTGGAGTTAAAGTATCGGCTCTTTCGGCCAAAACAGGCAATATAGCTGCCGCAGCTGTCGTTCACGAGACCGACGAAAACATAATTCTTGTTTCCAAAAAAGCTGTCACGATCAATCTACCTTTAAAAAACATCCCCGTTTTGTCCCGCAATACCAAGGGAGTCATTCTCATGAGGCTCAAGTCGACCGAAGACAAGGTCAATGCAATGACAGTTTTAGCAATATAATATAGGTCTCAACACCTGTTGTGTTATAGGATATATTAAGTACCAACATTATACTGCTTGCCCAATTTTCCGCCATTTCTGATTACGTAGAGTAGGGGAATAACTTCAATACTATAGGACGACTATTATAAGATACGACCAATTGGCACTACCCAGGCCTCACTGCTAATTTACCTCAATTTTCTTATTTTGCCTTATGTATGGCACAATTTGTGTATATTGATTACTTTTCTAATTCGACTTCTACCTCTCTCCTCCATAACTCAAACCACCCCGGTTTATAGGACACATCCAATACACATCTACTTAGGCTTGTTTCCAGAGTGAAATTTTTGATGAACTTCGCGAAGTCGAGCATCAGTAACATGAGTATATATTTGAGTTGTGGCAATATTCTTATGGCCAAGCAATTCTTGTACCGATCGCAAATCAGCGCCAGCCCGCAACAGATCGGTCGCCATTGAATGACGAAGAGTGTGGGGAGTGGCGTCCACCGGCAGCTTACATTTTGCGACATAGTGTTTTACCAGCCTTTGAATCGACCGGGGACTTAGCCTCATTTTTTCATCACCAGCAGTAATGTCTTTTTTACCGCCAGCTCGAAGGAACAATGGTCTGAACTTATCCATCCTGGATTTCAGGTATCTATCCACATACAAAGCGGCCTGGTCAGTTACAAACACCAGTCTCTGTTTACCACCCTTACCCACTACTCCAAACTCTTTTTGATTTAAGTCGATTTGATCTCGGTTCAAAGATACAAGCTCCGACACTCGCAATCCAGTCGAAAATAAAAGTTCCAGAATCGCCCGATCTCGCAACCCGGTTGTCGAAGAAAGTAATGGTTGATTTAATAATCTGTTCATTTGTTCAGAATCCAAAAACTTCAAATTGTGTTCTCTGTTTTTTGGCACCTCAAGCATCTCGGGCTGCAAAGATTTAATTTCATTTTTTACACACCACTTGAGAAACGACCTCAAAGCAATTACGTAATATCCCTGAGTTACTGATTTCATTTCTCCGCCTACGCCAGCGCTCCTTGATAATTGTAGTCGAAACCGTCTTACAGTGTCTTTGTCAATATCGGTAATTTGAGGAGCTCTACCAATATCCTGATGTAAAAATTCTATTAAAACATTTAAGTAATGCTCGTAATTCCTAATCGTCAGTTTTGAGACATTTCTCTCCACCTCCAAATATTCCAGAAAATGACGGACCAATGTTGATAAATCAGAATTCATATCTAATCTTAGCATCTCTTACATCGTTTTCGTTTGTTTACGGGGCTTTAGTGAGGTCATAGTTATTTTTACCGTATCTTTCCGGCTTTTATGTAACAGGGGAGTGAAAAGACAATTTATGCCTGGCAAAACCAACCGACAGGCCAGCCACCAGATAGGGTAAATAGAGGGCAAATAATAAACAGTAAATTCTAAAGTCTAATCAAAACAAGTTTTTAAATTTTAGAATTTAGATTTTAAGTTTTTGCAATTTACCTCTCCCCCACACTCTTTCTTAACCTTATGTCGCAAAAGATACATTGTGCGACATAGTAATTTTTACTCTCCCACAACTAGGGTAGTAGTTGATTACCACTCTACCAAGGTCCTCATATCCAGAATATTTTGGATATATGAATTAGTAATTTGCCGTAACTCATACCACTCACTCCACTCCCTCTCAGCTTCAAAAGTGATATATTTACCAGTTTTATAGTTATCCACACAGACTATATCATTGTATATCATTATTATTGTGAAAATTATAGGCCATATCGTGAAAATAAATAGTATATTATAGGACAGTATATTATAGGCTACCACTCCTCTACTCTATCTGCTAAGCACTAATTTTTCCAACTCGTCGCCAACAACATTGCTCCGATTGAAGCTAATCCAATATACAAAAACTGAATCCAGGATCGCTTAAACAATCTTCCTCTTAAATTAGCTTGAATCAATCCCCCTAATATATATATGAAAGTGACCAAGTACACAGACCCTTTAAAAATTCCTGTTGGCCAAAACGATAATATCGCCGATAATTCCGCCATTATTAAGCTTGGAACCACTACGTAGGCTGCCTTTGGAAAGCTTTTTCCATCATCTGCCAACTCAATAGTCACCGACCAAAAATGATACATAAAGAACAAAACTGACACTGCCAAAGTAATCAGCATATTCATCCAAAAATATAATTTAAACGACAACATGCTATTAAATATAAAAAAACAAGTTACTAAAAGCATGATCAAGCTAACCGTATACGCCGCCCGATACAAAGGAACTGTTCGGTATCCTATTGCCACAATAAACACATTTTCCACTAAAAACATAAAATAAATTACCACTCCAAAGGCCACACTCAACAGCACTTGAATCCACCAACTATCAGGCAACAACACTGAAAATAAACCAAACCCCACAAAAAACAAAATTGGTAAAATTATCGCCATCATCCGAGTATTAAAATCATCCGAAAAAATCAAATCCAAACCAAACCAAAAGCAAAATATTACCAACACCACTCCCGCCATCAAACCAAAATATCGAGAATCAACCGGGATCGACATATAAAGGAAAAAACCAAACGCAGAAATTACTGAGCTGATAAAATATTTCAATCTTTTACTCATGATAATCAAAACCTGAAAATACATTAACTACATCCTCGTTCTCTTCTATCTCCTCAATAAGTTCCAGTATTTTATGAAGTTGCTCTTCACTTTCCAAAAGAACAGGGGTTCTAATTTTCATTATTAACCTGCTTGATTCAACCCCAATCCCCAATTCGTCTAACTTATTAGTCACTTGTTTCAAGCTAATCGGATCGGTAAACACATAATTATCCTCAAAATCAGTCGCCCCAGCATCAATTAATTCCAACATCACATTTTCTCCAACCGGACTCCCTATCTCGACCTCCCCTCTTTTATCAAACATAAAAGCAACTGAACCATTTTCCCCTAATATACCGTCATAATTACGTAAAATTAACTTAATTTCACCAATTGTTCGATTTTTATTATCAGTCTCAACTTCAATCATCAATGGCACACCAAATGGCCCATAGCCCTCGTACATGCCAGATGACAAATTAGCCTTCCTTTCTTCAAATCTTTTCAATAATCTCTCAATATTCTCTCTGGGCATGTTTACTTCTTTGGCTTTCTCAATAGCCGTTTTAAGGCCGATATTAGCCTCGGGGTTAGCATTTCCTCCGCCAGTTCTTACTGCTGTCATAATATTCTTAGCCATTTTAGTAAAAGCCTCACTTCGCTTTTTATCCTGCGCTCCCTTCCTGTTTTTGATATTTGCCCATTTAGAATGTCCCGACATAGCTTCTATAGTTTATCATTTGGGCAAACTTTTCGCCAAAATATATTTCAACTTCATTTTCCGCCAGCTTTTCATCAATCAAAACTTCGCATTTATTCAAATGTTTTTTTATTACAATCGCTTCCAGGCTTTTGTCAATTTTTGGATTGACCGCAATCTTACAAACAATCTCCTCTTTATCGGCTGTTTCCCAACCAGTAACGGTAAACCCCAGTCTTTCCAAATTTGTCCCCACAAACGCTGCCAAACCATTTTCAGCTGAGGCATTATATATCGTTATTCGCATTTTTGATTCCAAAATATCGCTATCTGCCATATCGCGCACCATCAACCTATCAATTGAATCCTGGCTCAACTCATCATCTTTAAACAGCCAATTTGGACTTTCAACTTTATATTTTATCCACGGCCACCACCCCCATTCATTTAAAATCTTTCCCCCATCGCCTCGCCCATCCAACCACAAATCACTATCAAACCCAAAATTGTAAAACAATACGCTATCCAACAAATAAGCCTTCTTCTCATCATCCAATAATTTTTTTATACTTCCCGATCTGTACCATCCATAACCCTCCGGAATCCAAAGCTTTGTATCTTTGCCAACTTTAACTTTGGCAACCATTTTTCGCTTAAAAGAGAGACTTTGCAACTCGATCCCATTCTCATCAATTTTAGCTGTCCTAAAATCAACCGTTTTACCGCAATTTACCCACAACCATAGGCCAATAAATACAATTACCAATCCTCCGACAATCAATAAATACCATTTATATTTTTTCATCTTGTTCCATAAATTCCATCAAATCTTTTGCCAATCCAATTTCAATTTTAATTTTTCCAAATTCTAAAAAATATGAATGCAAAAATGGCCGTCCTAATATCATCTCCCCGCCATACATTTTATCCCCTACTATAGGCCATCTTAAATGTTTTAAATGAACTCTAATTTGATGCGTCCGACCAGTTTTCAGATCTGCTTCAACCAAGCTATAATCTTTGCCACCGATAGTAATTATTTTTATCAATTTAAAATCGGTCTTTGCATATTTACCCGATTCTTTCACGGCAAATCTGTCAAACTTAAAACTGTCTCTTCCAATTGGCATGTCAACTTTTGCCTCATACGGAAATTTGCCCGACACCAAAGCCAAATACTTTTTTGTTACTTTTCTATCTTTCCATAGCTTTTGCAATTCATCCAATTTATGCTCGTTTTTGGCCGCTACCAACAACCCCGAAGTACCTTTATCCAACCGATGGACAAGACCGCCTCTCTTCAGGTTTATTCCCCTTTCACTTCTTAACCAATTTTCTACGCTTTCACCGCCAATTCTATTTTCGTTAGTGGTTACCAAACCACTTGGTTTATTAACCACTATCAAATCATCGTTTTCAAATACTACTTCCGGTTTTTCCACCAATAGCCTCCTATTCCGACAAATATTAACCAATCGTTAATATTATTATATATCGGCAACATTGGTATTTTCCAATAATCATTAACATATCCGTTTACAATTCTTTCTCCAATGTTTAATCCCCCTCCCAAAACCACCAACCACAACCAAACACTTTTTTGCTTTAAGTTAAAAATAACCAAACCAATCCAAATTAAACCAGCTACTATCTGAAAAAAAGGAAACCAAAATCCAAAGCTAAATCCATAGTTATTCATCGCCCCTATTCTCTCTCTCGTTGGCAATCAATACAAATAGTTGCTTCCGGCCGAGCCGCCAATCTATCCGTGTCAATCATTTTTCCACATTTCTCACACACCCCATATTTGCCAATTTTCATTCTCGACAAAGCTTTTCTAAACTGAACAACCTGTTTTTTTACAAAATTTACCTTTACCTCAGCATCAAAATGACCAATCTGTTCATCAACATCTTCTTCCGACGAATTTCTCAAGTTTCTAGTTTCATCAGAAAAGGGATCATCTCGTTTAATACTCTTTTCCGTTCTTTTCATCTTAACCAATTCATTTTCTAAAAATTTTCTAATTGGTTCTAATAGTCTATTTGGAAATTGTATCTTCATATACGACTAAGAATAACTAATCCCCCCACCGAAAGCAAACTCCAAATTACAGGAGCAACCCACCACCAAGCAATTCCCATAAAATACATATAAGCAATTCCCAGTATCCCCAAAATTATATTTGCCAATAATACCGCAAAACCTTTTTTTCCGCTTTTATACCATCCAATCGAACGATATTTTTTACTCCCCCACCAAAATACCAAACCACTCACCATCCAAATTAAAATTTGCCAAAGATAATTAAAGTTCATCCTTGATCTAATCAAATCACCAACCAACCAACTTATCATCAATATTATTGTTGCCATCCAAGTGTCATTAAAAAATACCGCCGGTTTAAAACTTTTGTTTTTTGAATATATATATACTGCCAGTGCATAACCTAAAAACGCCCCGTAGTAATCAAACCCGGGCTTATTCCAAAATGACCACCAATCTAAAATATTCTCATTCCATACGCCAAAATTTACGATTCCATACCCAACTCTACCTCCAATCGCCATCAATAGCACCGAAAACCAGCCAAATTCCACCAAATCATCATCTCGATAATCCTCTTTTAGGTTTCTCCAGATCAAATATATGTAAAGTATCGCTCCTAACACCATAGTCTATTTTACCTTATTTTTTTGTGCCGAATGAGGGAATCGAACCCCCATGACATTGCTGCCACACGATTTTGAGTCGTGCGCGTCTACCAATTCCGCCAATTCGGCAATCTTTGCTATTATCTCACAACCTATCCTTTTTTCTCTACATCAAAAAAGCTAACTTGTTTACCATTAAAGTATAAATTAAACTGCCCTGTCGGTCCATTTCGGTGTTTTTCAATCGAGCAACTCACCATTTCTTTAATTTCCTCATCTTCCCGATATAAAAACATCACCACATCTGCATCCTGTTCGATACTTCCTGACTCTCTCAAATCTGATAATCTTGGCTTTCCTCCCCTTGCTTCCATTTGACGATTTAGTTGGGCCAATGCCAACACCGGAATTCGAAGTTCTCTTGCCAAGTTTTTTAAACCCTGAGAAATTTCGCTTACTTCCTGCACCCGATTATCACGAGTACTTCCATGCATTAACTGTAAATAATCCACTATTATAAATTTTATTCCCTTATCTACCTGTAATCTTCTCGCCTTGGTTCTCAACTCGGTTACTGTTAATCCCGGAGTATCATCTATATATAGTGGTGCTTCCGCCAAAACCCCCATAGCTTCAGACAAAGAATCAAAATCAGTTTCCGAAAGTTGCCCCGTTTTTAATTTCCAAGCATCAATCAAACCTTGTCGCACCAACAAACGATCCACCAACTCCTCCTTACTCATTTCCAACGAGAACACGCAAGTTGGTTGTTTGTATTCCACCGCTACTGCCCTCGCCACATTCAAAGCAAAGGCTGTCTTTCCCACACCCGGACGTGCTGCCAACACCAACAAGTTACTATCCTGCATCCCCGCCAACATATTATCCAATTGTCCAAATCCCGAAGCCAATCCTCTCAGTCCGCTCCCCCTCTTTTGCAATTCGTCCAAACGATCAAAGCTGGCTGTCAACACTTCCTTCAACGATACTGGAATCGACTTCAAATGCTTTTGCGATAAGGAAAATATTTCCTGTTCAGCAAGATCCATTAATTCAGCGCTTGGCACGCCCTCATCAAAAGCTTTTTCTGTAATTCTGGCTGCCGCCGAAATTAGTTCTCTTTTTGCCGATAATGCCTTGATGATTTTACCGTAACTTTCAGCATTAGCAGACGTTGGTACATCATTTGCCAACCTCGATAAAAAAGCTTTACCGCCAACTTTTTTTAAGTTTTTCGATTCTCTCAGTTTTTCCGCCACCGTTACGATGTCAATTGGAGCTCTGGCCTCATACAAATAGGTCATTGCCTCAAACACATCGGCGTTATTTTGATTATAAAAATGCTCCGCTCTTAAAAACTCCGACACGTTCAACATTGCGTCATTATCAATCAAAATAGAACCAAGTACCGACACTTCTGCCTGCTCCGAAGCTGGTGGTAATCTCATTACATCAGACATACCACTTCGCTACCCTCGGGTAAATTTTCTTTTTCTATTTTATAAACTTCCACCGTCTCAAGTCCTTCATTGTCAGTTTCGTCTAAAAACTTCTTTATATTCTCATCGTCTTTTTCATAGCCCACAGGTATCAATATGTTTGCTCCCCAACTCTTGGCCAAATTTGCAAATCTTTTTCCACTAAGTCCACCTCCATTATTAATCGATGCAATCATAATATCCAGAGACGACACCTTTTCAATCCTTTTCTCACTCAATTCTTCTTTGGTTTCACCCAAAACTCCAACCATCATCCCATCAATCAGAATTGTATACATTGTTTTATTGTCACCAACGTTTATCCCCGACACCGCTACCCCACCAACCTCATATTCTCCCGGACCCGCTATATCAACCACACCATCGACAAATCTTACATTCTTATTATCAGTTCTAATTACCATTCTTCCGGTTATCTTGTCATCTTCCGCCGGATTAATCCAAACCGATTCTTTTTTACCTTTAATCAATACCCCATTTTTGTTTATTCGCTTTATATCCATAGTATTCCATTTTACCATCGACAACCGACTTCATGTGGTATTATCATCAGTATCAAAATGATCAAGGAACTAATCGTTACTATCGCTTTAGGTTCACTTCTCGGCTTTGGAATCACCGGAGGTTATTTTGCCATCAAAAAAAATTCAGCTTCCAACAACAATAACCTTCCCACCCCCACCCCTATTATTTCTCAGTCACCTACAATTTCCATTACCCAAACCAACGACACCTCACAGCTTTCCACTCAAAACCACACCCTGTCCATAGAATCACCCGAAAATAACGCTCTCTTTTCAGTCGCCAGAATCACAGTTAAAGGGCAAACTAGCCCCAAAAGCCATATCATTGTAACTACAAGTCAAAAGATTTTTACCACCACTTCTGATTCTGTTGGAAATTTTGAAATCGACATCGATTTGGAAAGTGGAGCTAATCTTGTTAAACTTGAAAGTATCTCTACAACCGACGAACAAGCGAAAACCGAAATTACTGTTACTTATTCAACCGCCAAAATCTAAATGCTCTCTTTTCTTTTAACTCTTGCCGCCATTTCTACTACTCCCAGCCCTACTCCCACCACCGCTCCAGTAACAGCCTCATCTTCCGAAATTCAAAAAATTCGCGAAGTCGTCTCTCAAAAAGTAATGGAAAAACTAAAACAAATCACCGCCCCGGCCACATCCAAACTAGGCTACGTTGCCAAAATTATCCAGGTTGATTCGGCCTCAATCAGTTTTGAAACATCCGGCAATACCCAAAACGGTACGTTTGGTGATGACTTAACCGTCATTGATCTCAAGCGCAACAAAACCAAATTAGAAAATTTAAAAATCGGTCAAGACGTTCTTATTCTTGGCATCAAAGACAATCAAGCCAATACCTTTGAAATAAAAAGAATCGTCTTTACCAATCCCGCCGAAATTGATAATCAACACACTGTAGTTTTAGGTAAAATTGTGGACATCTCACGGTCTTCTCCCATTTTTTCTCTTATTCCACTTGGCAACAAAAATACTCAATACCAAATTAAAACCGACGCCAAAACCCAAATACTTACCCAAGAGGACTCAACCCTAACCTCATCCGACCTAAAATCAGGTGAAAAAATAATTGTTATTTTAGTACCCGATCCCAAAATGTCAAAAACCTATTACGCCAAGAAAATAATCAACCTATCCTACGCTCCACCCGCTACTCCCACCCCCAAAGATCAGTAGTTGACAACATTTCAAATCCTGTTACAATAGCACCAATGATACAAGCATTGATGAACACCACTCATCACCATACCTCCAAGTAATTGGCGGTAATTGCTGTATCAAAACAACATAATCCGCCAAGATGGGCGGATTTTTTTTGTTACCTGGTGGTTGTAGCTCAGTTGGTTAGAGCGCGTCCCTGTGGAGGATGAGGTCGAGGGTTCGAGTCCCTTCAGCTACCCCAAGCGAGAAATCGCAAAATCTAAACACTAAAGTCAAATTAATTTTTTTAGATTTTAGAATTTAGATTTTAGATTTTTTTTAAATTTATGTTAATAAATTTTGTCCTACATCATACCCATACCGTGGTCACCAACCGGCGGGGTGTTGTTACGGCCTAAAAAAATTTTTTTATAATCCAAAAATCCCCGCCTCCGGGGATTTTTTTTGTACTTTTAGGTCTAAATTTGAAATAAAATGACAAATTTTGCCTAAAATACCATCCAGCGAGCGCAAGCGAGTCGGATAATATCCCCAAACATTTATAAAAATAATTATGAAAGAAAGAAAAAAAATTAATTTAATTAAAGTCGTTTCTACAGCAATTGTAGGAGTAGGTCTAATAACAGGTCGTCAAGTTGCTGAAGATATAAAAAGATCTTTTCAAGATTTCGATTGCAAATCGTCACTTACTTGCCCTCCACCAGACAATATTACAATTAAGGCCAGAACATTTAATAATTCTTTTGTAACCATGGAAGAGGTTCTCGAATGGAACACTGACAAAAAAAGATGGCAAATCACCAATCGAGAATGGAAAGCAATCCCTCAAAAAGAAACATTCTTGGGTATATTTGATGAATATAATCAACGATCGGTAGAAAGCGATCTTATTAGAAGAGAAAAATTTTTTGCCACTCCAACAAACACAAAAACTTGTAAATTGGGCGTATGGGATAATTCAGGTTTTGGATATAAATACTGTTGGGACAAATCTACTGGAAGTTGGCAACAAGTTAGTCGGGAAATATTGACTAATACAATGAGGTAGGTATTATTGGAGAAAATAAATTATGAAAGGAAAAACTACATCTATCACCATTCTCAACTCCGGGGGTACCAACATCTACCCCCGGAAACTTAAAAAAGGCGATGAAATTAGAATAATTTCACCATCGTTTTCCATGGCAAAATGGCCAAACGAAGTAATCAATTTTGCCACCAAACGACTAGAAGGTTTAGGTCTTAAAGTTACTTTTGGAAAATATGTTAACGAAATCGACAGTTTCGATTCTTCGTCCATAAAATCCCGAATTTTCGACTTAAATCAAGCTTTTTCCGATCCTAAAGTAAAAGGAATAATTTGCTCTTCGGGAGGCTACAATGCCAATTTTTTATTAGACAATCTCGATTGGGAAACTATAAAAAACAATCCAAAGTTCTTTTGTGGTTTTTCTGATATCACAGTTTTAGCAAACGCGATTCTAAAAAAGACCAGTCTAGTCACCTACTCTGGACCAAACTTTCGTAATTTTGGTCAAAAGCTTTATTTTGATTACACCTTAGATTATTTTCAAAAAATCGCCTTTAAAAACAATGATATTGACGTATTAAAAAGTGATAGCTGGAGTGATGATAAGTGGATTAAAAACCAATCTAAGCGAAAACTAATAAAAAACAACGGCTGGTGGATTATCAATCCCGGTCAAGCCAAAGGACAAATTATTGGAGGAAATTTGTGTAGTCTAAATCTACTTCAGGGAACAAACTATATGCCCACTCTAAATAATTCAATATTAATGATTGAAGACGATAGTATGTCTACGGTTGGGGAATTTTCCCGCAATTGGAAGTCCCTCACCCAACTGCCCAGTTTCTCAGGTGTCAAAGCCATAGTTTTTGGACGTTTTCAAAAAAAGACCAAAATGACAAAAAAGCTTTTAAAGGCCATTATCAAAGACACGGCTACAAGCAACCTGCCGGTTATAGGTAATCTCGATTTTGGTCACACCGATCCCAAAATCACCTTTCCCATCGGTGGTTTTATTAATATTAATTTACAATAAACATATGACAAATATTATTGATCTCACATCACAACTAATTTCCATCCCCTCCTGGGTTGATGACCAAACCAATGAAATAAAAGTGGGTGAATTTATTTTTGATTATTTAAAAAGTAACACCCAGCTTTCCGTTGAAAAAGAAATGGTTGTCGATGGACGTTTTAATATCTTGGCTGGTTTTAATCAAGAAATTAAAACCCTAGTTATTGGTCACATCGACACTGTCGGTATCAATGCCTTTTGGCAAACTGATCCGATATCTCCAACCGTAAAAGACGGAAAATTATTTGGTCGCGGCGCCACTGATATGAAAAGTGGTTTAGCCGCTATGTTGCTTGCTACCTCAAGCACAGATTTGCCCAAAAACACCGCTTTTCTATTCTATATCGACGAAGAATACGACTTTGCTGGTGTAAAACAATTTATGTCCGACTATGGCAATAAAATTAAGCTCACCACCATTGTCTCCCTTGACGGATCTGAGTTAGAAATCGCCAACGGTTGTCGCGGACTTATCGAAATATCAGCCTCAGTCAAAGGACTAAGCTGTCATGCTGCTACTCCCCAAAACGGAGTTAATGCTATTGAAGTTGCTACCAAATCTGTTGAAAAACTAAAAGAATTTTTGGCAGAATTTATTGATCCGGAATTAGGCAGTACTTCAGTTAATCTGGCCTCAATTCAAGGATCGGGCAGTGCTTCAAACGTCGTCCCCGATAATTGCCAGTTTGTGCTCGATATTCGCCCATCTTCACCACAAATCAATGCTGATTTGATTATTAATCAGTTAACAAAATCTGTCCAAGAACTTGGCGGTCAGTTAACTGATCCCAAGATCAAATTCGATTTTGGTTCCTGGCTTACTCCTCAAGCAGAACTAGCCAATTTAGACCTAAAATTTAAGCAAATCAATAACTCTGGCTACATTGATATTCAAATGTTGTGGCAGATATTTAACCGACCAAAATGTCTTACTATCGGCGCTGGCACACAAAAAACTGCGCATGCTTCAAACGAGTATGTGGAGATTAACAAGTTAAATCAATTACCAGCCATACTGCTCAAAATTATTACCAATGTTACAATCAAACTATGAACCAAGATAACAATTTAAAACCTCAAACCCTTCGGGGTTTCAACGACTGGTTTGCCCCTGATGTCAAACTCAGAACTTTTGTTATTGACACCTTTAAATCAGTCTTTGAAAAATACGGCTATGAACCGCTGGAAACCCCAGCCCTAGAATATAGCCAATTTATGGTCGGTATTAGCGGTGAAGAAGCAGAAAAACAATTTTACCGCTTCAAGGATGCCGGCGACCGCGATGTCATGCTCAAATACGAAGTAATGACTTCTATGTGTCGTGCAGTCGCTACCAATATTGATAAGATTTCTTTTCCCTACAAACGTTATCAAATCCAACCGGTCTGGCGAGCAGAAAATACTCAAAAAGGTAGGTATCGTCAATTCACCCAATGCGACGCAGACACTGTTGGCTCGCCCTCCATGCTCGCTGATGCCGAGTTTATTCAAATGGGACTGGAAATTGTTTCTCGCCTCGGATTTGATAAATATGTTGCTCGCATTAGCAATCGAAAAATTCTTGACGGCCTAAGAGAATATCTCAACATCCCAGAAGAATTTTTTTACGGCATGTGCATGTCTATTGATAAGCTCAAAAAAATAGGTCGATCCGGGGTTATCGACGAACTAGTTGAAAGACGAGGAATAACTTCTGACCAAGCCGAAAAAATTCTTGAAATAATCGATACAGATAAATACCTAGAAATGGACAATTTTCAAATTATTGAACAACTAAGCAATACTATCGGTAAAACCAAAATAGGTTCAGAAGGGTTAGCAGAATTAAAGGAAATTTTTGATTATTTAGTACTATCAAATGTATCAAAAGAGCTCTATCGTTTTGATACATCTATTGCCCGCGGACTCGCCTCTTACACCGGTCCAGTGTGGGAATTTGAAATAGTTGACGGTGGCGTTGGTTCTATCGCTGGCTGTGGCCGTTACGATAATTTGTTTGGGAAATATCTCGGACAAAACAGACAAGTTCCTGCAACCGGCGGTTCTTTTGGTATCGAGCGTGTCTGCGACATCATTAAGGACAGAAATATTATTGATGTCAATCAAACCAATACCAAAATAATGGTGTCAATATTTTCTTCAGAACTGAAAAACGAAAGCGTCAAACTAGCAAATATGCTTAGATCAAATAATATAAATTGTATCCTCTACCCCGACGCCGACAAACTCAGCAAACAGTTTAAATATGCCAGCGAAAAATTAATTCCTTTTGTCGCCGTTATTGGCCCCGACGAAGCCAAAAATAATCAAGTTACCCTAAAAAACATGCTCTCCAGCGAACAAAACACCATATTAACCAGCGAAATTCCCAATTTTCTGCTATAATAACCCCTATGAAAACTGCAATTCATCCAAAATTTTATGAAGACTGCCAAGTCACTTGTGCCTGTGGCAACAAATTTACCACCGGTTCAACTTTTGAAAAAATCGATGTCGAAGTTTGTTCCAAATGCCATCCTTTCTTCACTGGTCAACTAAAATTCGTCGACATTAAGGGAAGAATTGATAAATTCAAAGAAAAACAAGCTCAAGGTGCCGCTTACGCCGCCAAGAAATCTGCAACTGCCAAAGCAAAAAAAGATACCAAAACAAATTAGCAACTTAAAGCCGTTGATAAAATTATTTTTATAGCGGCTTTTTTTGTATCATACTTTATAACTTTATAACTTTTAACTAATTTATGCCTACAGTAAACCCTAATGTTGCTATTCTTCAATTTCGTCCCGGTCCTGGTGGTACTGAATCGACCTTGTGGATGGACGATCTAATGCACATGTATTCCCGCTATGCCGGCAAAGTTGGCTGGAAAGTCTCCCAAATCGACGATAACGTGATTCAAATTTCCGGTACCGATGCTTTTGAGCAATTAAAGTGGGAAACAGGTACCCACCGTGTCCAACGCGTCCCCGTTACCGAAAAAAAAGGCCGAATTCAAACTTCAACCGCCGCTGTCGTGGTTCTTCCCCTCGTTACATCTCATGACATTGTTATCAATCCAGATGACGTTGAAATGGCCGCCTCTCGTGCTGGTGGTAATGGTGGTCAAAATGTCAACAAGGTTTCTACTGCTGTTAGGTTAACCCACAAACCAACCGGGCTCACTTTTTCGGTTCGTCGCGAACGCAAACAGGCCCAAAATCGGGAAATTGCTATGGACTTACTTCGTGCCGCCCTTTGGCAAATCGAAGAGGACAAAAGAACTGCTGCCAATGGGTCTACTCGCGAAAAAATTGGTCTTGCCATGCGCGCCGACAAAATTCGTACCTATAACTATTCCCGTAATCAAATCAAAGATCACCGAATTGACAAAGAATTTAATCTTCAAAAATCCCTCGACGGTGACTTGTTTGACATGCTCCTCGAACTCACCGCCCTAAACGAGTCGTAATCCCCTTGTTAATTTCAGCCACACCTTCCCCCTTTTCATCTTTTCCAATCACAGTAGTTCTACTTTTAGCAAAACAATCTTGTAGTGAAATTCCCAAATCAATTCTAAATTTTCCTGTTGCATGTGGACAAATTCCTCCATCCATTTTCTTGCCAGTTATATGCATTGCATAACCGCAACACCCACCTCTTTTACACAGATCTTTCTTTAATATACAAAATTCCATATCGAATTATACACACCCCATACACACTTGACAAGCCTATAACAAAGAATATAATACCTCCCAGTTACAATATTTGAACCATTTTATGTCACCTGAAAACAAATCTACAGTATTTATTCACGAAGTACTAGGAATTATGATTGCCAAAGAAAAACCAAAAAAAGGAGATATCCGGGACTATTCATGGAGACCAGAGACTTTTGTAGCTCAAAAAGACAAAGAAGGATATTTAGCAATGGTAAGGTCGCTCGCAGAAGCAATCTCTTACTGCCACCTCTACTTCCCAACTAGAAAAGAGCAAGACGATTTTTTACAAGAAGAATGGGAAACTTTACGCCAAAGAGCAATTGCAGAATTTCCAGAACAAAAATTAAGACCATATATTGTATTCCACCCCGACAACAGCTTCAAACCTTGGATAGAAATTGAAGAGAAAAATAAATAAGGCAATAAAATGTCAACCAAACCACAAGAATCTCATACTCTCCATTTTTCTCCCACAAGGAAGGACTTTTATTGTCGTGCCACAAGACTATATTTTCAAACTCTATCCAACGGTCGATGTCCTTTTTGTGGTGAACCAATGAAAAAAGCAAGAGATCATGGTACTTTCCCAAAAACTCGCAAATATCATTAAATAATAACATGGAAAAAATACCTAGCTTCAGAATTAACTGTTTTTTCGGTAATAAGTGTTGTCTTTGTCAAAGACCTCAATCTGCTGAATACATTCACCACGAAAGCGGAAAAACAATAACGATTAACCAAAATCGAACAAGTTTGCCTCTTTGCGGCGAAATACCCGCCAGGAATATCCTTAGGTTCAAAGGTGAAGACATTCTTTCGGTTCGATTAGATTTATGCCCGATATCACGACAATGGCTAACAGAGTCCGCCGGCAACCTACCAATTACTATTGGAAGCCCAAATCCAAAAATTGCTATCGCCCATACTGACAATCAACCCCTACTCAAAGTTGAAAAAGGGCATCTTTATTCATATAACTTAAGATCGAAAAAATGGGAACTAAAAAAATAATCTACCTCATCTCTTTTGCACAAATCTCTTTAAATCTTAAAGAGCTCCACAATAATTAATACACACCTTATACACACTTGACAATCCTATATAATTTTACTAATATACACTCCAAACAATGAAAAGATATGATGTGAGAGAGGAAAAACAATTTCTGTGCCATATTGACGAAAAAGGAGAAATTTTACGATCCGGATGTGGAACCTTCTGCCCCAGACGACAATATGTAGAATTTGTCACTAACATTATCGGAAAAGGATCTAAATATGAGAACTTAACACCAGGAGAAACAGACGAACTTCCATTTTGTGCAGGTTTTTCAAAAGATACCCGCGTTGTTATTAATGGGAGAATTTACCTCTCAAAAAGTTTAAAACCATGTCCAAATGCAAATAATAGTTTGTTGAAAATCGCAAGAATAAACGAACTATCACCAACATCAATTATAAGAACAAAACCCCGTAGCTTAACCCTACTCGATCGTAATGATAGGCCTTTAGCAATGATTGATGGTGGCCTACCATTCTTTTACAGTCGCGATGAGAATGGGTGGATTCGTATGAAAAAATTAATAATTTAAAAATTAATAAAAAATATGTCAATAATCACTGCAATGCCAGGTACTTTAGCCTCCGGTTACCAACCAGATGGAGAGCACAGAATCAAGAATGGAATTGAGTGCGCCAACTGTCGAAGAACAATTACTGGATTTAAAACCTACTCGTCAGCCTCAAAAAGAGAATACAATAAAGACGTCTCTTTTATTGAAGGTGAATCCATATGTGAGCTATGCGGGTTGCCAGTCAGAAGAAGAATAATCTAGTTCTCTCTCTTCTCCAACTTCACCCCCACCTCACTTTCTTTTCCCTCTCTCCACATCTTAACCTTAACCGTGTCCCCTATTTTCTTTTTATTTACTATTGTCGCCAGAGAAGTATTTTTTTCATCAGCCAACTTTACTCCATCAATTTCAATCAAAATATCATTTACTTTTATCCCCGCTTTTTCCGCCGGACTACCTGCCCCCACTTCCTGCACCAAAGCACCAGCTGGTACATCATTAAGAAGTGCCGCTTGCATTGAAATTATCCGATAAGCTACACCCAAATACGGTCTTTCAAACTCACCAGTAGTTTTAAACAGTTCCATCGATTCTTTGACAATATTAATTGGCAGAGCAAATCCAATGTTTTGTCCCGACTGTGACACCGCCACATTTACCCCTATCACTTCACCACTTGAGTTAAACAATGGGCCACCCGAATTTCCAGGATTGATAGCCGCATCTGTTTGAATAACGTTTTCCAGCCTTTCAGAACCATCCAAAGCGCTTCCGGCCGTAATTCCCCGCCCCAATCCCGACACAACCCCAGTTGTCACCGTCGAGCGGAATTCTCCCAAAGCCGTGCCAATCGCAATAACGGTTTGGCCGACTTTTAATTTATCCGAATCCCCCATCTGAACTAACGTTAACCCTTTTTCATTGACTTTTAATATCGCCAAATCGTTGACCGGATCACGATAAATATTTACTACTTCAGCAATTTTATCCTTGCCAATCACTACTTTGTATTTGGCCTCAGTATCGGAAACAACATGCTTGTTAGTTACTATCAAACCATCCTCACTGACGATAAATCCGGATCCAATATCCTGTTCAATTTTTTTAACTTCTGGTGCCTGGCGAGGAATATTAAAAAAGTCACCAAAAAAATCAAACCCAAACGGATTATTATCAATAATACTGGTTTTAGAAATTGATACTGTCACCACGCTTGGAGTTGCTTTTTCCACCACCCTTGTCACCACCGATTCTTCATTTATCACTTCCCGATCTTTTAAAACTATGCCTGTTTTATCCAAAAAACTCAACTTTCCACTTCGCTCCAACATCACCCCGGTTGCAATCAATCCCGCCGCCAAAAATAATCCAACTACAATTCCTTTCAAAGTTTTTGCATCCATAAAACAATTATAATATTAAAACTGAATTTTTACTGATCTTTTATTTTGAAGATACAAATTTCTGAAAACGATTTTCAAATTCCTCCACCGATATTGACTCGATTCTTTTGGTCATTTTTTCCAGTAAAAAACTATGATCTTCCGGATGGCCCTCACCAACAAATATAATTTTTCCAATTACACCTCCATCACCAATTTGGTCAATGGATACTGACCCTCCAGGTAATATATATATTTCCCTTGCAAAATTCCGACAGGTTAACCGTAAGTTCTTTGCTATCACAACCATATCATCAGAACCAGTGGCATGTTCTAATATTACTTTTCCAGAACAACAAACAAAATTGGCCCACGATCCAGCAGCTAACAAAACTTCTCTTTGTGCTACAACAACATTCGCACAAGCTCCCCTATCTAACTCTACCCTTCCTCCTACCAAAGGCTCAGAGCACGATATTCCTTTGCCTAAAAATGCTGTCGGGCCTTTTCCGATTGAAGCTGTACTAATAAAATTTTCAAATCCTCGTAATTTTGTTACCGACTCTGTCCTCACATTAGGTAGATTAGGTACACCATTATCTATTTTCTCCTCGATTCTTTCCAAATACGGCGTTTCTCTACCTACACCACAAGCTCCACACACTCCACCATATAATCCAATATCTTGTCCGCATTCAGAACACGTTGTTTTTACATTTCTTAGATTAATATCCTTAAAACGAACCTCTCTTCTAATCACAGTAAACTTATCATCTGGATTATCCTGCACCAAATAGACTCTTTCCGGACCAGAATTTCTAGCATTCATACCCCATATTATATACCCAACAACACCTCAATCGCTTTGTTTAGCTGGTTGTCCGGATAGTCTTTGGCATCTTTTATATTTTTTTTCTGTTCTTCAGTTGGAGGCTCATATTTTACCTCCACATCTGGCTCCACCCCTTCTTTGTGGATATTCTTTCCGTCAGGGAGTAACCATTTGGCAATAGTAATATGTATCCCCGATCCATCGGCAAAATCTTCCGGTATCTGTACAGTACCCTTACCAAAAGTTTTTTCACCCACAATTTTCCCCCGAGAATAACTTTTCAATGCTCCAGCCAAAATTTCACTTGCCGAGGCCGATCCCCCATTAACCAAAACGACTAATTTATCATCCAAAAGCATTCTTCTACTTTTATCAACCGAATACACTTGGTCCACCCCATTTCTTGATTCTTGCGACACAATCTTTCCCTCTTTTATAAAATCCGACGCCACCATCACTGATGATTCCAAAAATCCTCCAGGATTATTTCGAAGATCCAGTACAATCCCCCCAAAGTTACCACTTTGCTTTTCAGAAATTATTTTATTCACTATCTCTGGCCAATCTTTGTATAATTGTTCAGAAAATTTATACAATTGTACCCAGGCAATTTTTTTACCATTTTTCTCTTTCCATTCCAATTCACTACTCGCCACCACTATTGTGTCTCTTTTTAAAACCACATCAAACGCCTCACCTTTACCTTCTCGATATAACTTTAAAGTTACCTCCGTCCCAATTTTCCCTCTAATCAAATCAACCGCTTCGTCCAAAGCAATACCTGCCGTGTCTTTATCAACTTTATTATTTTTATCAACTATTTTTAAAATCAAATCACCAGCCATTACTCCAGCCTTATCCGCTGGGGTATTTGGAAGCGGTGCCATTACTGCCAAAGTTTTATCTTTATAACCCAATTGAATTCCCACTCCCCCAAACTCACCCGCCAAATCTTCATTGGCCGATTTATTATCCTTTGGTGGTAAATAAACAGTGTACGGATCACCCAAGGATTGGACCATACCAGCAATCGCCCCTTGAACCAAATTCTCGTTAACAATTTTATCTTTCTCTAAAAATTTTTGCTCCAATTTCGACTTTACTATCCACATTGAACTCAGATCCAATTGACCAATATCTGACAAACCTTTACCAACTGATTTTTGACCAAACACAAACCCCACTCCAACACCAACCGAAACCAATGCTAAAACCAATACAATATTTCTAATATTTTTCATTACAATCTAACTTTTAACAGTCGAAGACCAGCTTCATCGATCCACACCTTACGCCACTTATCACTCTCTGCCACAATCTTGTGCCATTCATTTTCACTTACTACTACCGCGGTCATCCAAGATTCAATTTTAACACCTTTTTTTATAATTACTCCCACTGCCCCCAAAGCCTCACATTTGGCCACCACCACACTCTCCGGATTTTCCATTAAAACTAGTTTTTTTTCAACTTTATCTTGAGTCACTTCTCGCCAACTATCAATTCTTATTATCCCATTTGCCCACTTGTTACCACCAACAATATTTTCCACCCCGACTCCTTCTGCTTCATATTCTATTCCCGCTGTTACCTCATCCACCAACATTACCTTGCCACTAATCGGAGCTTTTATTGTTTTTAAAATTTTTTCGTTTATTTCCACACCATCAACTATTTCTTCCTGAAGCAATATTTCCCCCTCCGCAATCTTACCCCCCTCTTTTGCTTTCAATTTCATTTCCGACCCAATTTTTACTTCCCACACAAAATTCATACTTTCATTCTACCAAAAATTCCGTCCGCCAACTGGCGGATGGCCGGAGGCACATCATTCCTTACCCCTGCGACACAAAAGGCAACAAAGCCAAATGTCGGGCTTGTTTGATTTGTCTGGCCAATATTTTTTGATGTTTGGCACAAACTCCCGAATAAAGTCGAGAAATTATTCTGCTTCGAATAGTCAAAAAGGGACGCATCGCTTCTGCTTGCTTCCAGTCAGGAGTTGTTTTTGATTTACAAAAAGAACATCCTCTCTCCCGAGCAGCTGCTCGAGCTTCTTTTTTTCTATTATCGTTTTTTTTGATAGCCATATAAATTAGGACACCTTAAAAAGGCATCTCCTCTTTCTTATCTTCTGTAACTTCAGCAGTTGTTGCTGGTTGATCTGCGACTGGTTCTGTCCCAAAATCATCCGGGATTTCAATATCAGGCATCATACCACCAACTTCTTCTACTGCGGCTGGAGGCATTTCAGCTTCTGTTGGAGCATCAACATGATGTTCTCCACTTGGCATACCTTTATTATCAAGGATAATCATGTCATCAATCACAATTTCTGAAACTTGTTTTTTTACTCCGGCTTGATCAGTAATTTCTCGATATTGAATTCTTCCTTCAACGTAAATTCTTCGACCCTTGCTCAAAAGCTGGCTACAAAGTTCGGCCAATTTATTCCAAGCAACGATTCGGTGAAATTGGGCGTCTTCTTTTTTCTCACCTTGTTTGGTCACCCAAACACGATTGGTGGCTAATCCAAAACTAACAACAGCCATTCCGGCTGGAGTATATCTTAACTCAGGATCACGAGTTAAATTACCAATTAACATCACGCGGTTTAAGCATCTACTTGGCATATTTTTCCTTGAACTTAAATTTTTAATACTAAATAACGAATAATACTAGGTTCACGATTTAACATAACGTTAAGTTCTTTTACATTTACCGGGCTTTCACCCTCTGTGTGTAAATTCCAAAAATCACCTTTGTCAAAAGTTTTGATTAAATATTCGAAACTTTTTTGGCCCATATGTTCCTTATTGGCAATTTTTGTTTTTTTACTTTCAAGCCACTTTTCGACTTTTGCTAAAGTTGCTTCAGTTTGTTTTTCATCGGTTTTTGGGGCAAATACCACCACAACCTCATATTTTACTTGTTTATCTTTCATGACAGTGTCTAGCTTAACATTAATTTCCTTATTTTACAATCATTTTTTAAATCTTCAACTATATATCCTAACTTGCTTATTTCTTCTCGCAATCTATCCGCTTCTGCCCAATTCTTGGCTTCTTTGGCGGCAAGTCGCAAGTCGGCCAATTTCCTGACCTCATTGGGTATTTCCTCTTCCACTACCTTCTCCCCCAACCCAAGCCCCAACACTTTATCAAAATCCAACAATGTCGCCTTTTTATCCTCTGGCTTCACATTTTCATCTTTTACTAATTTCCACACCAAAGCAACCGCCTCAGCCATCGACAAATCATTGGAAATCATATTCATAAATTTTTCTTGATATTCAGCGTTTATTAATCCTCCATCAGAAAACTCGGACACAATTTTTCTTAATTTTTTATACGATTCAGCCACTATTAGCAAATTCTCGATAGTAAATTCAATTCCTTTTCGATAATGCGTGGTCAAAAATAAATACCGATATGCCAAAGGATCTATTTTTTTATCCACCAGCTCTTGAGCTGTAAAAATATTACCCAAAGATTTTGACATTTTTGTCCCATTTTTACCCACAACCCAGCCATTGTGCATCCAATAATTAGCAGTCTGATGGCCAAAAGCCCCATGGCCTTGAGCAATTTCATTAGTATGATGGACGGGAATATGATCAATTCCTCCGGTATGAATATCAAAACGTTGTCCTAAGTGTTTCACTGACATTGCAGTACATTCGATATGCCACCCAGGAAAACCCTTACCCCATGGCGATTCCCACTCCATTTCCCTTACCCTATCTTTAGGTGAAAATTTCCACAATACAAAATCACTTGGATTTCTTTTTTCCTTACTAATCTCTTCTCTGTCAGTATCTATCATTTCGTCAAGCTTAAGGTTGGCAAACCGAGCATAATCAGCAAATTTACTTGAGTCAAAATAAACCCCATCAGATATTACGTAAGTAAAGCCATTTTGTTCAATCTCTTTAATCAAATCAATTTGCTCATTGATATAGTTGGTTGCCGGGCAAACCACATCAGGCCGATTAATATTTAATAACTGCTCACTTTCAAAGAATTGTTTCTCATATTTTTTGGCAACTTCCCAAACAGTAATTCCCTCTCTTTTTGCCCCTTTTTCCATCTTATCTTCGCCGGTATCACTTGCCAGTTCACCAACGTCAGTCAAATTCATTACTTGCTTAACTTCGTATCCAAAATACTTTAAAGTTTTTACCAAAATATCCGTAAATAAATAGGCATACATATTGCCGATATGCTGATTCCAGTACACTGTTGGTCCGCACGAATATATCCCCACTTTTCCTTCAGTTATAGGTTTAAACTCCTCTTTTTTTCTTGTTGCTGTGTTGTAAAAAAATATCTTTTGCATAAATAAAAAATTGTTAACAAATCAAATTAGTCCCGACTTATCGGGACTTAGTACAGGCTACACAGTCAACAAGTTTTGTCTCTCCTCTTTTACCATTTTGGCGCATCAAGCCTCTTGTCATTTTCACCAATCCTGTACGTTTAACTACTGAGCTACCCATCGTTTCACCAGAAAAATATATTGTTCTTCCTAAATCGCTGACATTACCTCCTTTAAAATCAATTTCTTGCTTTTGTTCAAGACTAATCATAAAAGTATTTTATCATCATTTAAATTTGTCACAAATCCTCATTTTTCCAAAAAACTTCATCTTCAATAGTTTTTTGTCTATTGTCAAAAAATAATCACAATCCCCGATTACAGCAGAATGTAACTGAACATTATCTTCAAAATCATCAGTTGGGCCAGCCATTGCTTTATTAACAATCACATTATCCATCTCAATCGAGGTGATCACGTCATGCAATCTTTTTAATTTCAGGCTTGGCATTTTCCATTTCTTCAAATAACTCACAATATGCCAAGTTAGTACAGAAACTTTTAAATCATTCACACTCAAAACCTTAGCCAGATCATGTTCTCCCCCAATAATTTTCATTAACAAATTAACGTCCAGAAATATATTTGCCATGTTTTTTCATCATCGCCTCTCGATAAGCCTCATCCATTTCTTTAACGGTCATAGACTTCATTTTTGGAAATGATTTAACTACATCATAAAAATTAGCCTTTGCCTTTTTTACCATCTTTTTAGGATGAATTTCTGCCACCACCTCACCGTGAAGCATGATCTTGGTAATTTGTTTATTTACCTTAGTTGCACTAATTACGTCAAAAATATTTTTTCGAAGTTCAGTTACCGACATTGTTTTAGTCATAATTAAGTGTACATTAACGTACGCTACGTGTCAACTTTAATCCACCTTTCCTTTAAACTCACTTGTGCTCGACATTGATGCCGGGTCAGGTTGCTGCTTTTTCTTCGGTTGACTCGGTCCTTGTGGGCCCTTTCTTCTCGTTTGACCCAGCAACATTGACGCTTCAAACTCTCTTCTTTCCGCTTCTTCAGCATCTCTTTTTGCCTGTAATTCCTGCAACAAACGTTGTTCATCTTGCTCCTCTTTTTGTTCTTTTTCATCTCTTACTTGCTTCATCTCCCCTTCCACATTTCTTCCTTGGCTCGCCAAAGCACCAGCGACGGCGGCCCTGTCCTCTTGTTTCTTTTTAGCCAATTCCTCGTCCGTCATTGGCTTAATATTCCCCAGCAATTCTTTTCCGGTAATAATCGATGATGTAATTTCACCAACTTGCTTTACCGCTTCTTTACCGGTTTCTGTCGCTATCTGTCCTAAATTTTGGAGTACTTTTTTTGGTATTGAATCTGACATTGATTTATTTTAGTTTATTTATTTAGATTTTAGTGTTTAGATTTTAAAATTTATATCTGTCTCCTCCCCTCCATCGCTCTTTGCAAAGTCGCCATATCGGCAAATTCCAAATCTGCCCCCATCGGCAACCCACTCCCAATTCTAGTTATTTTAATTTCAAATTTAGAATTTAGATTTTCGATTTTCTTTTTTATATACAAAGCCGTTGCCTCCCCCTCCATTGTCGGATTCATCGCCAAAATAATCTCCACCCCATCCTCTAGTTTCTCGATCCTTGCCAATAATTCATCTATTTTAATTTCATCTGGCCCAATGTGATCAAGAGGATTTAGCGCTCCACCAAGAACATGGTATACCCCTTTAACTCCACCTACATTTTCCAAAGCTAGCACATCCATCACCCGTTCCACTACCCAAATTTGGTTTTGGTTTCGGCCCGCATCAGCACAAATATCGCAAACCTCTTTATCGCTTACTGAAAAACATTTTTGACAAATTTTAATCTCCTCTTTTAATCGATTAATATTATTGACCAAACTTACCGCATATCCATCACCCGATGCCAACAAAAAAAATGCCAATCTTGTCGCACTTTTTGGCCCAACCCCCGGCAACCTTTCCAGATTCCCAATTAAATCACTTAATGCTTTTGGTAACGCGCTCATGACTAAAACAAACCATCAAGCCCACCCATATCCTTCATTTTTTTGGCCGCTGCTTCTTGTGACTTTTTCATAGCTTTATTAATCACTTCAACCAACATTTTATTTTCCATGCCATTAATCGACAAAAATTTTATTTTTTGATCACCGGAAACTTTTATTTTTATTCCACCCTCTTCTAATTCAATTATTTCATCTTCAACTGCTTTTTTTAGTTTAAAGGCTTGCGCCAACATTTTTGCTTTATCAAACATAGTTTTTTTAATTTCTAAATACTTTCAATTCTAGCATGGCAAACGATATTTTTTCCTTCTTTGAAGCACAAAGTTTGTAGCTTCTCTTAATTCCGGCCCAGATAACAATCTTTCAAAATACAAAGCAGCCTGCTCTGTCGCAGCATCCGTATCGTAACGACATAATATTCCAGTCACTTCGTTCAAGTGCCCAAAGTCTCCAGTAATCTGATATGAAACGTGATGTAGTAGCGCATGAACAACATTGCTTACCCCCACAGCGATTTCAATCCCTCCCCCTCCAATTTTTATTCTAGCCTTTAGTATTTCAGCTACCGGAGGTTCATGGTGAAAATCATAAATAGGTTCTCCAGTAATTATTGATCTACCGTTTTGTATAGTCCTAATAATCTTTTCGTCGCCTCGAGACAATCCATAGCCATGTTTTTTAGCTCTATCACTAACTTCATAAGGATCCTTTCTTTTCGTTGGATAACGGGACTCTCTCCCCCTGCTTTCTATTGCACCAAATCGGCTCATTTATCCAAAAATTTCCTTGGCAACATCATAAATATCTTTCTTTTCCTCTTCTCCAGTCACCTCTGACATGGGCGTACTATTATTTATCACCAACGGTGGTTTTTTGTCCCTTCCCAGCACACATCTAAATTCCACTTCCGCATTCCACACTTTTTTTATCCCCGCCTCCACAATTTGCCTATTTTTCGGCTCTTCTAACTTATCTTTGTGAAAAGGATAAAAAACCTCCATTGTTACAATTTTCCCCCTGACAGACAACGGTCTAGCAGCTCGTAAAAACGCCTCTACCGAATGATTAAACGGTTTCACCGCTACCAACAACTTTCCCCAATCTTTTTCAATATCCTCAACCTTGACCACTCCCTCGCCGCCTCCTTCCACCACATACTCTTCTTCTTTCTCTGGTTCACTGTCCACTGTTTTCTGATCACTGTTTTCTGTTTTTTCTCCACAAAACTCCACCACTGCCAATTCCATTGGCAACTGACCAATAACCGCTTCTTTTTCCTGTTTACCGGCAATTATCAATAAATTTAACCATTTTGTTAAGTCAGAAAGTTCCAAAGCACACTTTTCCCCTGTCATCACTCCCACCATTTTCTTTTGAAAATAACTTATAGCTCTTTCCCGATAATTGGAAAAATCAAAGCCAACCTCCGCCATTTTCTCAAATTTTTTAATAATCTCCTCTTTGCTTCTTATGGCCAAATCTTTTTCGAGTATTTCAAAACCATATTCCACATTACCTTTGCTTAAATACGTTGCCACTTTTTCTTTTGTAAACTCCCCTCCCAAATCAACATACACCTCATTAAACATTCTTTGTAAATTTCGAAAACTTCCGTCACTTCTTTCCAAAAACATTTCCATCACCTCGTCGGCTACTTTCAACCCCTCTCCTTCAATTATTCGATCCAAAGATTTCTTCAACTCTTCTCTGCCCCCTTTTCGAAACTCAACTTTCATCAATCGCGACATTATTGTTTCCGGAATCTTGCCCTCTTCGGTTGTACACAACACAAACATTGTATGTTTGGGCGGTTCTTCTAAAAGTTTCAAAAGAGCATTAAAAGCCTCTTTGGTTAACATGTGAACCTCATCAAAAATAAAAACCTTGTATTTTAATTTCGATGGCATTAGATTGACCTTATCTTTAAGCTCCCTCACATCATCAATTCCTCTATTTGATGCTCCGTCAAGCTCAATTACATCCAGCGATGCCCCACCATCAATCTCTTTGCAATTCTCACATTTGTTACATGGTTCTCCTTTTTCTGGTTTAAGACAATTGACACTTTTTGCCAAAATTCTGGCCGCCGATGTTTTCCCTGCTCCCTTAGGACCGGTAAAAAGATATGATTGGGGTTTATGTTCGCTGTCTAACGCTTTTTGTATTTTTACCGCAACATCGGTCAAATCAAGCTCGCTCCAATTCGACGGACGATATTTTAAGTAAAAAACAGCCATGCAAAATTCTAGTCATCTTTTACTTTTTTGACAATAAGACTATGTATATCACTTCAGCAAATTATCAATCCCATGCTCTATCCATTCATCCAAAATCACCTCTATTGTCTTATTCATAAATCGTACCTCATACTTCACTTTCTCGGTACATATGACAATATCTCCTAACCTTATTATTCCATCAGCGTCAGAATTTTTGCTCATTGGAAACCCTAAAACTTGCGGTATATATGACATTCCGCGGTATTTAATATTTAATTCTTTTGCTTTCTTTCTTCCTACAAACCACACTCCAACCTCAGTATTGTCTTTAAATCCATTTTTTTTCAAATACTTCTTTGTCAAATCAACCACCAGCTCCTCATTCAAACCCCAATTTTTATTATGTTTTACAAAAATCCTATTCACTTATTACTTCTTTAACAACTTTACTTACAACATCTCCTCCAACTTTGCCACCCGTTTTTTTCATCACCATTCCCATTATCATTCCAAAATTATTAGTCCCAACCTCTTTTACAATCTCTTCGACAATTTTTTTTACTTCTTCTTCACTCATTTCCACCGGCAAATAAGTCTTAACTACTTCTATTTCATAATTTAGTTCCTCTACCAAATCATTTCTCCCACCATTGGCAAACATTATCTTGGCCTCTTCTTTATTTTTCAACTCTTTTCTCACAACTGCCAAAACATCTTCTTCTTTCATCGAATCTGGTGGCAACTGCAGTTCTTTCTTATCAATTAATGATATCAAAAACCGCAGTACATCCACCTTTTTTTGATCTCTATTTTTAAGTGCCGCAACGGCATCTTGTTTTAGTTTGTCTTTAAGCATTTTATACTCTCCTCATTCTTCTCGCTCTTCGGCGGCATTTTTCTCTCCAAAGAATTATTTTTTTCTTGGCGTACCTTTTGGCCGAAGGTGAAGTATAAGCACTTCTATTACGAACCTCTTCGGTTATATCTTCTTCCATACTCAAACGTCGAAAACGTCCGATAATATCGTCTTTTGATTCACCTTTATTTTTTCTTACAACAATTGCCACAAAACTTTCACCTCCGTTGGTTTATGATAATTAATTCGCTATTTTACCTGTTATTTCTTTGTTTGTAAACACTTGATCATGTCCAGGCTGTTAATTGTTCCACTTCCATCGTAATCGACCCCACCTTTACACCCACCTGCCATTGTCGGGGCCGGACTAGCGTTTCCAGCACCTTCCTTTAAGCATTTTAGATAGTCAACCGAATTAGCAACCCCATCCCCATTATAATCAACCCCAGTGGTACATTTTCCATTTCCACTCGATGTTGAAACCCCCGCAGTTGGGGAAATAGCCAAAGTTGGCACGACTGTTGGTGCTTCAGCCATTTTGGTTTTAAAAGAATAAGGAATTCCCCCATTATCAAATATTTCCTCACCTACTTTTATTCGGAAAAAATAATTTTGATTTCCTTTAAGTGGTGTAATTGACAACTTATGACTTGTAGTTGCTTCTGCTTCTGGAGCTCTCAAAAGTAAACTAGCTGCGTTGGCCCCATATTCAATTACTGCTTGCACTGGTTTTTCAGTTGTCCAAGTAATCGTGGCACTCTTTCCATCCTCACCAGGTACCGCCAATACATTTTTCGGTTCCGCTCCTGCCGCCGCCCCAGTCATAAATGTTTTTACGTTAGTTATCAACAAAACCGACAGCACACCGACCAGTAAAATTATTACCGTAATAATTATCGATTTAAGATTTATAGCCCCTATTTTCATATCCTGACAAAGTAGACTGCTCCAAACAATGACATAATTCCCATTATGATCATCGCGATTGTTGGACCATCTACACCTGTTCGTGGCAACTCAGAAGTTGTAGTTGTTGAAGTGGTTACGGCAGCTGTAGGAGCCGCCTCACCGCCAGTACCCGCATTTATCGTATAAGAACCACTTTGATTCGATCCGCACACTATTATGTCAGCCGAATTAGGATCAATAATATTTGCATCATTTAAATTACCCGAAGTACAGGTAAATACAGCAGTAGCCACTCCTGTTGCCTTGGCTCTAAAAGTCAATTTTACTATTGGCCCAGTTGCCACTTTCGAATCCAAGCTCGAACTTACTGCTGGAATCAAAGCAACCTTCAAAGTCCCTGCCACATTATCAATATTCTTATCACCTAATGTAAAAGCAAAAGTAGAATTTGCAATCGCATCAACCGCGGTTAATTCAAGTTTTGAAGCATCAAAAGTCATCCAAATGTCACCGGTATATACTTTGTCTGTTCCTGACTCAATTCCAACCGTCACTTCCAAATTACCGCCAACTGATGCCGATGCCGAGGATGGATTTAAAGTATAATTTGCCGCTTCAACCGCGCCAACATTCAACATTACTCCCAGTAATCCAATTGCAAATATCAAAAATAACTTATGTTTCATTGTTACAAAACGTTAACGGTTAAAGGCAAAGAATTAAATTCAACTTCTGTTGATTTTTCATTCTCTATAATCATAGTAACTGAACCATCAGTCGACTTTCCAGTAGCAACTTCAAATTGAATATCACCACTCACCTTTGGAGTAGCTTCAATTGTTAATAATCTTGTCGCTTCGGCTATTGTCAAAGGCATACCACTTTTCTCGGTAATCAAATAGTTGGCAATAACTAGTCCCTTCTCTTGACTTATCTTATTTAAAGTTGGCTTTATGCCACCCTCAAAACTGACTCTATTTACTGTTACCTTTTCCGGATCATATTTAACAAACAAATCAATGGCATCAACAGCCATATCTCTGGTAACCGTCACATCCACATCAACCTTACCCATTCTTCCTTTACTCCATTTTTCGGTCGACGATACCAACATCACCGCAGCTTCGGCTTGTTTCTCCACCACAGTTGGAGTTTCAGTTTTAAATACAGCAATCTCCTCCCCTTTACCCAATCTTCCGATTATTATTACACTTTCCAAAATTACCACCACTGCCACTAAAATAATCAAACCTCTTAGTATTTTATTTTTTTCCATAGTTATATTTAATATAATTCCTCTTGTTTTTGATCAAGAGAGTTAACCAATAATGTAACGTCACGGGTATTAACTTGGCAAGAACCATCCAAATCTTCTAATATGTCACCACCATCTGCCACAGCCTCATATTTCACTGCCTTGGCTTTAACTTTCGAAAAATCTTGCCCATTAATCCATCCATTTAAATCAACATCACCAGCCAATGCCGAATATTTTGAAAAATCGTAGCTTTGGTTAACCGAAATTTCTCCACCAGCTTTACCATAAGGGCCTTCTTGGTTAGCCTTGGCATACTTCATTTGTAAATGCTTTGGTCCTTTGACAAACAAAGCCAAATTTTCCTTGCCACTAAAATCCCCTAATCTAAAACTGGCCTCATAAACCATCATATTATTCACTTTTTCACTAGTTCTAACTGTTTTTATTCCAGAAATTTCTTTCTTTTCACTTCCAGCCATAACGATAACTTTTATTGGCCAGTCAACTGCACACTTCGTTCCTTCAATTACTCCTGCGTATGTCATCTTAAGTTTTATTTCATCACCGGTTGTTTCTACCTTACTACCAATAATTTCATAACTAGTTCCGGTTACCTGAGTTACCGTAATCCACTTATCGGTTTCGGATGCAGTATTTTCTCCGGTAGCCTTAGATTTCTCTTTATCTATAGTAATAGTTCCGCTTCCCGCACTGACTGCCTTAAATTTAAGTACCGCCAACTCTCCACTGGCCTCAGCTACATTAATTTTTGAGGTTTCCTTTAATACCACTACCTTTGAACATTTATTCGACCCAACCGCCGCGGCGTCTAAAATCATTGGAGCACTGTAGCCAAGGTCAGCGTTTCCAGTCGACTCAGTCGCCGACAATTCCAAATTTGAGCCATAACAGACAACTGTATCAACGTTGTAAAGTTTGGCTCCACCCTCAGTAGCATAGTTCATGTGAACCAGCAAATTTTCTCCTACTGCCTTTGTAATCTTATCTGATGGCAATAGAACCAGGGCGGTATTCGCAAAAGCCGCTCCTTTTCGGCTATCCTGCGATTGGTTAACGAGCATCAATCCTCCGACTAACGCTACTATCATCAAAATTCCTAGTATTATTGTACTTTTTTTCATTTTCGTTTAGTTAACCTTTTTAAAATTATCAATCCAAATTTGGTAATCGTTAATATCGACCATACCCGTGCAGTCAAAATCTGCTCTCCAGGAATTTTTATTTAGTTGACCCATCTGGCCAGCTCTAAACTCATCTATCCAAATTTGGTAATCGTTAATAGAAGTATCGCCAGTACAATCAGCATCACCTTTTAATTTTGCGCCTGGATTATTGGCACATTGGGTACATTTGGTATTACATTTACTCATATCAGTAGTCCAATTTCCCCCTACAGATGGGCAACAATAACTTGCCCCTCCGCACGATTCAATTCTTCCTACAGTATTACAAGTAGAATCACGAGATGTGCCGTCGCTATCTTTTACAGTGCAGTCTCTTAAAGTAGTTCCACTACAAGATTGACTACAAGTTGTTCCACTACTTGGAGGATTCGGATCACCACTTCCACTTGTTGGGACAGTGACTGGAGGATTCGGCCCACCCACCGGAGGGTTTGGCCCACCACCCGTCGGAGTTGCACTTGCAACTCTAGCCGGAGTTGTAACCACAGTACAACACACACCGCTCGAACCACAGCTAGTATAACCAGGAATTATTGATGAACCAGTTGGACAAGAAGTTCCTATCTTACAAGCACCGGGGCAAGTTGTTGCTGAAGCAGTTGGTCTGGGTGCTCTTACACAATTTGCTTGACACTCACTTTGTACCAAATATCCATTTTCGCTCGGGCCACAAGATCCCGTTGCAGGATTACATTCGTATCGAGTGATTGGCTTTACCGGAGTTGTAACCACAGTACAACACACACCGCTCGAACCACAGCTAGTATAACCAGGAATTATTGATGAACCAGTTGGACAAGAAGTTCCTATCTTACAAGCACCGGGGCAAGGAGGTCTTGTTGGAATTGGTGTCGCAGTACCAGCCGCCACACAAGTCAAACTCGAATCTCGGTATTCAGCTTTTCCACTACAACATTGTCCTCCGCTGGTCACTTGCGTCCCCAAAGGTTTACAGGTAGCTTGTGTTGGAGACCTTGTTGCAGGAACAGCTGTCGCCGCCGGACGGTCAGTTGGCTCTGGGTCTGGTCTTCTAGTTGGCGCGGAAGTAATAGGATTCAATCCGATATTACAATTAGCTATACAAGCAGTTGAACAATTAGTATATCTATATAATTGACAAGTTACACCTTGAGAGTTTTGGCACAAAGTACCTAAATTCCCTTCAGTACAACTCGCCGCTCTATTCTCCAAATTCTGATTTTCTTGCACCAGTTTTGTCGCCACTGGTACTGCTACAGCCATTATTAGCAAACCAATTAACACGGGTATCTGAACTATTCCTCGCTTCATTTTGCCTGTATTTAGGATCATTTTATGATTTGTTTTTTAATATACGATAATAAATATATAAAGAGTAAACCACTTTCACATTATGCCGTCAAGAAGAGAAGATATATACTCTTTTTATGAAATCGAAATTTAGAAAAACATTGATCTCTTTTGTTCTACTTATCACCATTCCTCTAATTGTCTTATCAATCAACAAAGTCCTCGACCTTCGCAAAGGTGCCACTGGTGCCCCTGCCAACATCTTTGTTGATACTGCAAATCCACAAGGCAATGTCCCCTCCTCGCTCTGGCGCAATCTTTCTCAGGGCGGTGAAGAACCAAAAGATATGATTGGCCCTGTTGTCTCCCAAATATCACAATTAAAACCAGAACTAATTCGTCTCGATCATATTTTTGATTTTTACAAAATCGATCAGGGCAACGGCACTTACGATTTTTCCGGTCTGGATAAAGCTGTGGATAGCATCCTAGCCACCGGAGCCCGCCCCATGCTTTCAATTTCCTATACTCCCGATTCGAAACCTCCCGCTGATTGGAATCAATGGTACGGCCTCGTCCGCGCCACTGCTCGTCATTATTCCGTCGACAAAAAAATCACTGGAATTTATTACGAAGTGTGGAACGAGCCCGATCTTTTTGGCGGTTGGCATTATGGTAAAGACCCAAATTACACTACTCTTTATATCAACACCTCCAAAGCTGTCGTCGAGGGCGCCGGCAACTCTGTGTACAAAGTCGGTGGTCCGGCCATCACCGCCTACTATAATAATTGGATAAAAAGTTTACTAAAAACCGCCTCAGCTCAAAATCTCCGGCTCGATTTTATTTCCTGGCACAAGTACACCAAAAATCTTGAAGAATTCGATCGTGATTTTAATGATCTTAATACTATTCTTTCCGACTACCCCAAGTTCTTCAATATTGAACGGGTTATCACCGAAACCGGCCCCAACCCCGAACCCGATCCTTGGTACGACAACTCATTGTCAGGCATCCACCTTATTTCCACAGCCACACGAATATCCGGTAAAATCCACCGTTTATTTACTTTCGAACCTATCGATGGCCCCAATCCCCGCTCCGACAAATCATCCGGCTGGGGATTGTTAAAGCACGACGGCACCATCAAACCCCGTTTCCACGCTCTAAAATTCTTAAACCTTCTATCCGGCCAAAGACTTTTTACCGAAGGCGACGGTTCATGGGTGACTTCTCTTTCAAGCAAAAACGGAACCACAATTCAAACTCTCCTAGTCAACTATGATGCCCGAGGCAACCATTCTGAAACTTTTCCTCTAACCTATCAAAATATTCCCGCTGGCAAGTACAAACAAACAACCACCACCTACATGGGTGGTGCTACTTCCAAAATTGTTGATATCAACGGTCCTTATCGTCAATCGATTTATTTAGAACCAAACCAATCCATTCTCATCGAACTTATTCCCATTAAATAATGCTATCTGTCCCCCTCTTTCTTCAAAGAGGGGCTAGGGGTGATTTCACTTCACAAATATTCTCCACACATCCCCTGCCGTAATAAGCAAGATCATCGACAAGAGAATCATCATTCCTACATTATTTACTACTGCTTCAAATTTGGCGTTAGCTCTTTTTTTAGTTAATAGTTCGTATATGACAAACACAATCCTTCCACCATCCAGCGCTGGAAATGGCAGTATGTTTACAATCGCCAAATTCACCGACACTACTCCAAAAAAATGAATTACCGCCAACATTCCTTGATTTTGTTTTATTGAAGTTGTGGCCTGATACATTCCAATCGGACCAGCTACATCTTTTGGCGCCTGACCGGTTAGTAAACCGGCAACCATTTTAAACACTCCCCCGGCTATAATTTCTCCCCAATACCAGGCTTCTTTAAACCCAGCCCCAATTCCTTTGTAAAATTCATACCATTTTATTTTCACCATTTCGGTATTCGATATCGCTACCCCCATGCTTCCCTCCCCTTCCGGCGGATTTTCTCTTACTTCCACCATTACCTCACTTTCTACTTGATTAACTTGATAAACTTTTAACTTGATTATCTGTCCTTTATATTTCCCCACCTCTTCCGTCAATTCTTCCGGCTTACCAATTTTCTTATCGTTTACCATGACGATAATATCCTCCTCTTTTAACCCCGCTTTTTCCGCCGGGCTATCCTTGGCTACCCCTATAATTTTTACATAATCTTTTTCCTCGGGGATTCCCATAATCGAATAAACGCTGGTAAATATCACAATAGCCAACACCAAATTCATCAACACTCCCCCCACTACAATCAACCCTTTTTGGGCCGGATTTTTGTTGTTGAAAGCCTCCGTTCCTTTTCCATCAGCATCTTCACCATACAATTTGCAAAATCCTCCAATTGGCAACCAGTTTAGGCTCCACACTGTTCCTTTCCAAAATTTTCCAAATATTTTTGGTGGCAACCCCAAACCAAATTCTTCCACCTTAACCCCCGTAATTTTCGCCGCAAAAAAATGACCAAACTCATGAACTAAAACTAATATAGATAAAGCTACGACAAATATTATTAAATCCATTTTTTAGTTTACCACCCTATCCCCTAATCTCTAGTTCTTTAGATTTTGCAATCGCTTCTAGTTTGCCAACATACTCATCGGTAACTTTTTGCAGTTGCTCTTCATCTTTCTTAAATTCATCCTCACCAATTTCTTTATCATTTTTAGCATCCATAATTTTTTTTCTGAAATCTGCTCTAGCTGTCCGAACCATATCTCTCACTCCCTCGAGTTTTCTTCCTAAAAGTTTGACAAAATCTTCTCTTTGCTCCACCGTCAACATTGGCAAATTCATCCGAATTATGTCACCATCAACCGCCGGTTGCATCCCAATATTAGCCGCCGCAATTCCATTAGCGATTTCCCGAATCAAGGCCTGATCCCATGGTTGAAAAGTCAAACTCCGAGCATCCGGCGCCGATATCGACCCTAGTTCAATTAACCTCATTTTTTGACCACCATACACCACTACCACCACATTCTCAATCAACCCGGGTGTCGCCCGACCTGTTCGAATCGAGCCAACATCGTTGATAAACAAATCGACAATCTTACCCATTCGGGTAGTTACCTCAGAAAAATTTATCATAGTTAATTAATTATATCTCAAACCGGCAGAATCTTCCCAGCTTTATATTTTCGCCAAATTTGGCTGTCAAAGCAGTAATCAAATCTTTTATTTTTCGGCTTGGGTCTTTGATAAATTCTTGCTCAAGCAAATCTTCTGCTTTTTCCGGATTCATGGCCGCTACTTGCAAGCAAATATCTCGAGCCACGCTCATAAACTCTTCATTTTTAGCCACAAAATCAGTTTCGCAAAGCAACTCTACCATAACTCCAATTTTACCTGTTCCATGGGTATAAGTAGCAACTCTTCCCTGATGAACTTCTTTTTCAGCTCTCTTTTCCGCTTTTTTAAAACCTAACTCTTTTAATATTTGTTTGGCTTTGGCCTCATCCCCTTCTGCTTGTTCGAGGGCGGCTTTGATTTCCATTATCCCCAAGCCCAACTCCTCTCGAAGTTTTTTAACTTGTTCAATTAGTTTATTTGTATCCATAATTCGTAATTATTAATTCGTAATTAGTAATTTATTTAGTCCCTGCTGCTTTAATCGCTCTTCCCACTTCTTCGACTAGCAAAGTCACAGCTTTGTTGTTGTCATCATTGGAAGGAATAGCGAAATCGACTTTACGAGGGTCAGCATCAGTGTCAACAATTGCCACTGTGGTCAAACCTCTCATACCAGCTTCTTTGATGGCTGTTTTTTCAAAACCAGCATCAACGACGAACACAATATCAAACAATCGGTCCAAAGTTACCAAACCACCAATAATTTTATCCAGTCTGGTCATTTCTTTTTTCATGTCCAAAATTTCTTTTTTGGTATTTTCCACGAATTTTCCTTTTTCCAAACCGTCTTTGATATCAATAAATTTCTTGATATCTTTTCGGATTTGTTCCCAGTTGGTGATAGTTCCACCCAACCATCGGTCGGTTACATAAGGCACTCCCGCCTCGGTAGCTACTCTTCGGACTACTTCACGAGCCTGTCGTTTGGTTCCTACCATCACGATTTTTTTACCGTTTCTTTTGGCGTTATATATAAAGTTGCATGCTTTTTCCAAAGCTGTCAAAGTTTTGGTCAAATCAACGATTTGAATTCCGTCTTTGGCAACATAAATATTTTCTTTAGCTTTTGGGTGAGTTTTGGAAATTTTGTGGCCCAAATGACATCCGGCATTAAGCAAATCTTTAAGTCCGATAGTCAACTCATATCTCTTATCTTCTTTTGTCAAATCTTTTTTCAATTCAGCTGGCATTACCTTCACATCCTCAACTTTTTTAGCCACCGGTGTAGTTTTCTTATTGCTAACTACCAAAGCTTTTTTGACTAGTTTTTTTCCAGTCAGGTTTACAGTTTTGTTTTTCATAGTTTTTATTACCTCTTTTGGGCGCGGTTAACCGGCCAAAACTATTTTAAATAAAAAATAATTTTTAATTCTTTCGATTATAGCACAATTTATCTACTCTCTCGTCTCTGAATTTCACGCTCATATTCACGAAAATCTTCTAAATACCCTCCATATATTTTATTTAACATCCTATCAATTAGTACCATTGTGGCTACATTATTTTCTTTTGCCCATAATCCAGCTCTAACAAAATATCTCCACGACAATGGTCTTTTAAATTCAACTTTCGTTCCATTATTTTGACCTAATTTAGTTCTTAGAGCATTTAATAATTCCTCCCACTGTTGTGGGTTTTCCAACAACACCCTTACCTTGCTCGGACTCTCGGTATCAGTAGCTGTCGAGCGTTCGTAAATTCTTAACACCCCCACAGGGGCATACGGCTTTGGTTTTCCAAACAATACTCGTCGAGGACTATTTACTATTCTTAATATCTCTGGCGCGTCAACAACAAATGAAAGGGAACCACTATTTTGCCACGGGACCAATTCTCCATCAACCCCCATGCTCGGATTATAGAACCTTATTCCTTCACTATTAATTTCGATTCCATCATCAAAGAAGTTAGTGTCTGTTTCCCTGTCGCTCTGGCCCGGAGAAAAAACAGCTTTTTCGATTACTTTCACAACATTCGGACCGATCCCACTCTGAAATGTGGAAATATAAGCTCCTTGCCTATTTCTTTGCACTTTTCCCCCTAAATCACTTTCGCCAACTGCATTTTCAAAATCCGTTGGAAAAGCCCTTCCCTCAACCCCAGTTGCTCTCGAATTCGCTTCACCTCGATCCAATATTTCATTTTGCATCGCTGTTAAGGAATTAATTAGTAATACCGGGTTTCCAGTCCTTAATGCGGCCCGATAATTTCTTATCAACCCATCAACCATACCCGCGTCTACATCTGATAGTGGGCCCATTATCACCTGTGCGTCCTCTCGCTTAACTCCATTATCAATATCTTTTTTCAATTTTACCAGGTGATTTTTCCATGCCAGTAAATGGTCATATACAACAGGAACAACTGGTTCAACGATTTCGTAATTTCTCTCTTGATATTTCATTTCACGTCTTATTTATTTATCTATCAAGTAATTGTTTATTCTGTCTTGCCTGTTTAGCAAACCCCCCCATGTCAATCCTGTCGGGTCTTTCAGCCACTTGCATGGTTTGCTTTCTTACAATTTCGTTTTGTTGTCTCCATCTATCAATAACGACCCGAACAACCTCACGAGGATCGAATTTACTTCCACTCACAGTCAAACTCATCTCTCCCAACATTGCTGTAGTTATCTGTGTATTCATAATCGCTGCTGAAGTTATTGCTTGTGATAATCCAAGTATCCCCAGCATCGATAAATTACACGCGTTCACAATAGTCGTAAACCGTGTCATGGCAGCTGCCTCATACACTGCATCAGCCACTTCTACTCCTATCCCCGTTAGATATACTCTCGTTGCCTTTAAACCCAAGTCAACACACCTTCTCATTTCTTTAACGGAAGCCTCAGGAATATGCTCCATTTCCATCACTATTTTTTGTAAGTCTTTAACCTTATCTCCCACATCCCCTCTTTCCGCCACACAAGTAATTACATCTTGCATCACCTCGGTTAGCCTGCGTCTCATTTCCGCAAAATCAGCCCGGTCAACACCTCTCTCCAATGGTATGACATCACCACGAACGTTACTGCTAATTACATTTCCTTCTTTTTCCTTTTTCTCAATGTCTTTTCTGATTTCTCCAATAACTCCTTTTAAACGAATATAATTCGCCGCCTGAGAAATTTCTTCTTTGGTAGCAGTTGCAATATCCCTTCTAATTGCTGGTGCATTTTCAGCAATATTTTGGATTAACCCCATCCATGGTTCAATTAAGCCAAACCCCACCATCTGGTCCCAATCAGAGTCATCTTTCCGTCTGATTGCCACACCAAGTCGACTTGCAAAACTAGGTTTTTCACCTGATAATGCACTAAATCTATGGCTTATTGACTCGCACAAACCCAACGCTTTACTTGCCATTCTAACCGGATCATTTTCTGTGCATATATCGTATATTTTTCTATTAGCACCTGAAAGTACTGCAATCATGTTTCCACCAAGCCTCATCTGTTCTAAAACTGTATTTGCCAACGTGGTGAAATATATTGCTCCAACCCTAGCTTCGATTGCCTGAGTCCCAAGACCATTCCTCGCCGCCCAATTTACAAATTCTAAATTTTCCTGTAAATATTGTTGCAGACTATTTTCTCCTCCACTTCCCCCTCTTAATACTGTCGACATTGGCGGCATTTCACGTCTAAAATTATCCACCGCTCTTACCATCGGAGATGTTTGTAAATCTTCTTTTTTTCTTCCAAAAGCCATATTTTTTAAATAAATATTTTTAAAATTACTAATTAAATCGGAACTGGTTTTGTTTTTTGTCTGTTGGGGTGGTGGGTGGGAAGGCCTAAGCCCTCCCACCATGATTAGCGTGGCGGTGCCGTCCTTGGGGGCTCCCCGGAGAACGACGCAGGCCTTACCGCGGGTGCTGGGGGAGCACCTCCACCTCCTCCACCGAGGTCTTCCACCAAGTCCTCGGCGGTCTCTCCGGAAAACCACTCTAGGATAGCTGAGACAACCCGTAACAGGGTTGAGACATACACTCCTAGATTGATTAACACGGAGGGCAAACCAATAAAAGCCATCCACCAAGAGCTAGGTGAGAACATGTTCTCCCCGCCGTTTGAGGAAAGCCAAAAAATAAATCCTCCCAATCCTAAAATCAGGAGAATCAAACCTTCGACCAGCTCGCGTGCCGGCCCTTTTGGGCTCTCGTCGCGCAAACCGATCACGATAAACAGCGTTATGCCTAGTTGGGCTAAAACAGCCACTAAGACAAACACTGCTGCCCACCCACTCAGGGCGGCACCCACTACAAAAACCAGGGCGAGTAGCCCTTGAACAATGTTCAAAAACCTGATCATTGTTCGCCTCCTTTATTTTCCAAAAATTTTTGATCCGGCCAAAGGGACCATCGACCACTTGGTCGGATCAAAAATACCAGTTCCGATTTGTTAAAGAACTCTTGAAAATTATTCTTCAAGCGCTTTTGCTTTTAAATAATTTTCAAAATACTAAAAAAGGCCCCAAACATAGCCAAAATTACTTCTGGCAACATTGAGACCTAATAAGTTGTAGTTTGTAGCATATTGCTACATTATCCAACATGCCCAAATATACACTCCGAATATGTATTTGTCAATTTATTATTACCGTCCATTAACGCCATATCTCCGCAATGTCGGTGAAGTTGTTCTTACTCGATATTCCTCTGGACTTATGATTTTCGCCCTTTTCCTCAATTCTTCTGTCTCTCTTGTCGAATTTCCATAATTTCTTCTTTCAGTCGCACTCACGTCTGCATTAATAAGTAGTTGCCACAAAAAATTTGCGCCTGAAATTATGTTTAATTGACCAATAATTTTTATCCATCGAGCAAAATTCTCTAACTCTTGTACTTCACCTCGGTACCCATGATCAGCTACTGCTTTAAAATATAAATTATTTATTTGCCTGATTCTTACTATACATTGACTTACACCATCAACAACACTACCTCTCAATTGATTCAAATTGCCTGAGTGTCTTTCTGGCTCAATAGTCGTCAGCGTCCATTTTTTTAAATTAGCCCTTAAAGTTTGCCATCTTGGATCATTAAAAAAATTCTTAAAAAACCAGTCATTATAATTGTCAATATTAGATAAACCTCCTTTCGCCCCTTCTGGAGCAAAATAGAGCTGCCTAATTCGTGCGGCTACCGGTGCTACCATAATTCCTTCCATCAACACACCCGCTCCGTGCCTATCAGCCAAATTATCATGATGTTCGACATCTGTCACGCCAATTTTATACCCACCACCAAAACAGCTCTCTTCATTTAAAGAATTAAGTACAAAATATTGATTTGTATATTGAGTATGTGGACTCCTCCAACACACAACTTCGGGTACTGTTGTTGCTGTAATAATAGCTTTTGAAACTACCCCTCGGTCCCAACCATGTAACATTTCTGCAAATTCAGCCGGTCTATGAGAAACATCATTTACTGATTTGTAAAATCCAGACCAATTACGAAATTTAGGTAACTCCAAGTGATTACCCCATTCTTTGGCGACATTTCCAACCAAACCGTCTTTCCATGGACCCACAGTTTCGGTCATAATCAAAATTACAAATGATTACCGTAAGTAAAAGCCAAATAAGAATTTCTTGTTAGATATTTGATCCAAGTTCCTGTTGCAGAATTGAAAATCTTTTGATCTTTACCAAACAATATTCTGTCAACGTTTTCTCTCCAATACTTAATTGCTTCATCAAGAGAACCTCCACTCAACTTCCTCACAAGCCCACCCAAGTCACCAAATAAATTAGTTACCCTACCATTTTTGTCAACTTTTGACACTGCGAATGGATCTGGGAATACAAAAACATCTTCGACAGGGGCTTGCGCATGACCGGGTGCTGTTACCACAGTATCTTCTACTCTACCGGCATTAGTATTAACTCTTATCTTTTGAGCCATCGTTGCAGGTACTTGTATTCCAGCTCCTTGAACGTCAAATTGGGTAACTCTAAAGCACTCACCTTTCCCCGAAATCACAAAACTATTCCTCAATTGAGGTGCTACACCGCTTCTCCTTAAACCCGAAAACATGTCCGGAGAAACCACATTTGTCTGCCCCACTCTTCCCATCAATCCAAGTAATTGCACTGAAGATCTAAAATATTGTTCGGCATAGGCAACTCCCGAACAAATAGTACCTCTACTATCTATCAACGCCACCATTCCATTTTTATCAGAAACTGGAATAAAGCCCGTAACTAAATCTGTTACTCGTTTCTGCGCAACTTGAAGAGATCTTACAGGTTCTCGCCATACTACAGGCAAATTCGCTCCTGCTACAAAATATCGGTCTGGATGAACTTTCTGTCCCTGATATGCATCTGCTATTTTCCAACTAACTTGCTGTACAGCCGCCAATTCTTTTTTCATGCCCGATTATACATACTTTCTACACACTTTTCAACACTATAGGTCAGTTAGACCCTTGTTGATATTCGTTCATATCCTCCCATTTAGCCTTTGGAATTGGTGGACCAATGTACCTCGAAACTGGCATCTCAGGAATCACCTCAATCTTAACTTTCAATATTCCAAGCTTTTTTATATGTTCATCACATAAATGAATTCTGCGACCAAATACGTCATATAAAATATCGGAAGCACTAGCTCCACACTTTTTTCTTCCAACAAATCCACATTTTTCCATATTTACCTTTTACTATAACTTAATTTATCACTTTCCATCATTTTTCGCACCTGTTCTTCATCAGGTATCCCACGAGCGACACTTTCACCATGTCTTCTGCAAAATATTCCTACACCGGCAACTCTATACCCCACTTCACCCCCACACCCATCTTTATTCACTCCTCCTTGAGAACAAACTTTTTCTCTTTCAACTAATCTAAAACTCTGCATTTTTTTTAAAACTTATAACTTATTAAAAATCTAACCAACCTGCAATTTTTTCCTTTTTCTTCTTTTTTTCTTTTCTTTTTCTTGCCCTCTGGGCGTAGGCCGGGGAGGAGGGCTAAATGCCCTCCGCCCCATTTACCTACCGCCCCGCTAGCTCGGAAGAGGCAACTTTGCCTTCTCAAACTTCTCCCTCAACCAAGCCGGAATTTCTTCGCCCTTTTCCAGGACAAAGGTGTTTCCGTCAGGGTCGACGAATTTCTTGGGCCAGGTTTCTTCCGAAGGGCGCTCCAACCTTCGCTTCAAATAAGTATCCATCACCGACCTCCAGAGGTCTTGCTTTTTTTCTTGGGGTCAGGCGGTGGTGTTCCACGCATCGCCTTAACCATATCGTTAAATGGCAATTGACCACCTGAATTGGCGATCTCGGCACTGGATTTTTGTCTCTTATTTTTTTGAGACATTTCATTCTCCTTGGGTTTTGTTTTTACTCATTTCTGAGTAGAACCCGAACAGTCCTTGAGCTATTCATAAATCATAAATCATGATTCATAAATCAATTCTCAAGAATTCTTCGGGTTCTACTCACGCTAAAAGTCCCTCTTTTTCGAAGAGGGATTTAGGGAGATTTGGGAAAAAATTGCAGGTTTTTAAAGGACCTTCTATCCTTTATACCCGCCTTCTCAGTTTTTCATATCGCCATTGATATGTTGGCGAGTATTTCAGTTTCGAATTGAGGCCATAATATCACACCCCCGCAAACTTTGGCAATACGCAAATGATACACACTATTATATGTAATTTATCGCACTAATTATTATTAAAAAACTTTCTCAATCTTCACTACACCACTAGGAAGTGCCCCACCAAACCCTGGAGTTGTCGGGTTTAAAGAAGTTACGCCTACAACACTTGGTTCGCCCACCAAATCCATTCTAATTCCCTCTTTTAAATTTGCATCATAACACCTTGGACAAAAACCAACGTTGAGTTTAAAACCAAATTCCACCCCATAAATTTTAGCCAGATTAGTTCTTGGTACAGCATAAATCATCACCCCAGGCATGTTTCTCCGACAACCGGTGCAATAAAACAATGATTCTGAAGGTTCATTTATATCAACTCTATCCCGATGAGTGTTTCGAGCAACACTATCCGTTCTCTGCCTCTCTCTCTTTGCTTGATGGTTTACCCTTCTCCGATCATGTTGAAATTGCTCAAAATCATTACGCTTCTTTCTTTTTGATCTCGGTTCTTCTTCTGCTCTAAAAGCTCTTCCCATTTAGCCCACTATATATTTATGAAGCCTCCCCTGTCAAGAGGGTTTTAATATATAATCTTTTTATGCCCGATCAGTTACTTACAATTTTTGAAATCCGTTTACCCCAGGAAAATGAATTTACCCTCGAATCGGCCTCGACTCTCCTTGCCAACTTTTCCCAGCGTGGTTCTGGCTCTTTTATCGACCGTCTAATGCGTCGCAAAAAATTAATCGTCTCCCTCGAAATCGTCCTATTCGATGGCCAAATTCACTTCTGTATCGCCTGTCCCACTGCCCAAAAAGAATTTGTCCGCTCCCAAATCCTCGCTCAATACCAAACCGCCCTACTAAAAGAAATTCCAGATTACCTGTCCGCCATGACTGCGCAGCTGTCGGCGGATCATTTCGCAAGCCAAATGATCTTATCCCGCTCCTACAACTACCCTCTCAAATCCGTCAAAGATTTCCGTGACACCGACCCTATTGCCTCCGTCCTCTCCCCCCTCGCTCGTTCCATTCAATCCACCGATTTTTTCCTTTATCAAATTCTTCTATTCCCCGCTTCCAAAAACTGGCAATCGGGCATCATGTCCACCATCCAAAACGGCATAACCCTTGACGCTTCCAAAAATTATCGTCAAGCCCATCCCGACAAACAAGTTTTTGAAACTAAAATTGCCTATCCCGGCATCGCCTGCCAAATTAATTTATTTTCCAACAATTCTACCCTACTTACTTCAGTCTCATCCTCTTTTGGAGTTTATACCAATCCCCGGGGCAATTATCTTAACCCCAAAATCCCCAACATTTTTTCTCGTGGCAAACTTTTAAAAACCATCCAATTACGTCAATACCTTGGCCTACCTTTTTTCATTCTCAATACTGACGAACTGGCCACCCTTTGGCACTTGCCCAACAACCTCACTCGTCTTCCCAATATTGCTTGGGGTAAAAACCTGTATTCCGACCCTCCCGAAAATCTTCCGATTGCCAACGGTCTTACCGAAGAACAAAAACAAAATATTAATTTCTTTGCCAAAACTGAATTTCATAACCAAGAAACTATTTTTGGTCTCAAAGATGGTGAAGATCGTCGTCGCCACACTTATATTATTGGAAAATCTGGTACCGGAAAATCAACTCTCATTGCCAACATGGCCATCGATGATATTCGCAAAGGCCGTGGCGTGGCCATCATCGACCCCCATGGCGATTTATGCGACAACATTTTAAATTACATTCCCGCCAACCGTATCAACGATTGTTGTTATTTCAATCCTGCCGACCCGGAATATGTTTATCCATTAAACGTTCTCGAAGCTCAAAGTGAATCACAAAAAGAATTAGTCGCCTCCGGCGTTATTTCCATTTTCAAAAAACTTTACGGCACTGTCTCTTGGGGTCCACGTCTTGAACATATTCTTCGCAACGCCGTCCTGACATTGGTCAATGTTCCCGACTCAAATTTAACCCATGTTGTCGAAATATTAACCAACAAAGAATTTCGTAAAAAATGCGTCTCCCAACTAAATAACCCCACTCTTCGTAATTTCTGGCTCAATGAATTTGAGCAAATGGATCCCAAATTCCAAAATGAAGCCATTGCCCCAATTCTCAACAAAGTTGGTCAATTTGTTTCCTCTACCAACATTCGCAACACCATTGCTCATTCCAAATCAAAAGTCCGAATTCAAGACATTATGGATCAAAAGAAAATTCTTATTGCTGACCTAAGTACCGGTAAACTTGGCGAGGACAACTCTGCTCTCCTTGGCGCCATGTTGATCACTCAAATCCAATTAGCCGCCATGAATCGGGTTTTTCAAAATCAAGAAGACCGCTCTGATTTTTACCTTTATGTCGATGAATTTCAAAATTTTGCCACTGAAGCTTTTATCAAAATCCTTTCCGAAGCCCGTAAATTTAAATTAAATTTAATTATCGCCAACCAATACATGGCCCAACTCGACCGGACAATATCTGATGCTATTTTTGGCAACGTTGGCTCGATTCTTTCCTTTGTAGTCGGTAATCAGGACGCCTTCATGCTTCAAAAAGAATTTGGCCCCAAATTCCCCGCCGAAGATTTGGTCAAAATTGGTCGTTATCAAATAATTTCCAAAATTTCCATTGATTCTGAAACTCAAAATCCTTTTTACGCCACCACCCTTCCCCCACTTGAATGTAAAAACCAACACCGCGACACCCTAATCTCCGTCTCCCGAGAAAGATATGGAAAGAAAAAATAAAAAAAATATTAGGCCTATTACTCTCCACCAGGAACCATCATTAGTTTGCGTTACTCCATCATTACCCGACCAGCGTTGTACTGGAATTTGCGACGAAACTGGCAAGCGATGTTCCGCTTTTCAGCCTCGACCAATAAATAATTAGTTGATACAATATCGCCATGATTATAAAATGCTCACACGAAACCTGTTCAGATTGTCTTTCATTTATTGCAAATGGTAATCAAATGCCAGAAGATTGTATCGACACAATCAAGGCTTTTAATTTTGACCCAAACAGCTATACTGTTTTAACTGCTCGCCTAGCTCATCGAGAACGTGTTCGCCAGACAGCGGCCGATATAAACGAAACCAACGGACTCGCATCAAGAGAGTTTTGATTATTTTGTGATATAATTTACCAAGACTTCCATATTCCATCGATACACACAAATTCTAAAGTTTTTTTCCCCAACCCCTAAATTATAGCAGAAAAGATCTTCCCATTACATCCGTTGTATTTGATTTTCATTGTCTGTTATCCTGACCCTACATTACTAAGTTTATAAAACAAAAATATGGCCGAAAAAAAATTATCTAAAAAACAGCTTATTGGTCTATCTGAAGATTTACAAGAACTATCTCAACCTAACGAATTTGCTAGGTTGGCTGAAACCGGTAACCACGCGACTTTTCCTGATTGTAGGTGTTGTATAAACACAGAAGTGTGTTTAGAACATGGACCATCTTGCAAGTCTGTCCGTCAAACAATAATCAAATAAATAATCTCCAATGTTCCCTAACGAAATAATTCGTCCAACAACCGGTCATAAGCAGGAAATCATTCCAATGCGAATTAAAAAGCGTAGCGATCTTGACGACATTTGTGGTGATTGTCCATTTACCAATAACTGCACCCTCAAAGAAAATATTGATCCTCAAGACTGTCCTTACCGCAATCTTCCAGGCGACGCACAACCTAATTAACCTCATTTTCCGCATAATCCCCGATTAGACCTATAACATCTTCTTGACGACATATTTTATTAGGCCTATATTTATTTATTACTAATTAATAAATAAAAAATATGGAAGCACTTAAATATGTTCCAAAAAAAGAAATCCTCGCTTCTTTACCTGAAACAAGGTCCACTCTACCAATAGTAGAAGCCAGAATTAATAATACTACGATAAAAGAAAGGAGATTAGTTGGTCTTGATGAAAATCATTTACACTTTTTTGCCACAGCGTTATCTTATTAACCTATAACTATAAATGATTAGCAAATTATCAACAATCCCCGACCGACACCAGGTAGGACTTGGATCAATGTTAAATCCGAACCACGACGGTGGAGTAAAAAGAGTAACCGAAACCCGTTTAATGGGGGAAATAGATGAATTAACAGCCAGCGATATTAGAACAACAGCACCCTCGCCAGAGGCAAATCAAACTTTTAAGAACAAAGATTACAAAGGTTAAAAATAAAATTATGGAAAAGCCAAAATATTTTACAAAAGAAAACAAATCATTAAAAAAATATTCTAATCGAGTTAATTTTGAAAATATCACCATCACAGAACCGACTGTAGAATTGAAAATTCGTAATTCTGAAAACTGAGATCTATTTTTTCTCGTCTATTGGCTTCTTCCACCCTGCCCATTTGCAGTTCGGATAATCGGAACAACCATAAAACCGTCTTCCCGTTTTCGTTCTCCTGACCACACCCTCTTTTCCACAAAGTGGACAGGCAAACCCCGCCTCTTCTTTAAACTGCGCCGTATATTTACAATCCGGAAACCGGCTACACGACACAAATTTTCCAAATTTCCCCACTCTTATCACCAAATCCCCTTCATTACAATCCGGGCACTTCTCCCCCGTTTTCTCCACTTCTACTTTTACTCTTTCCGCCGTCGCCTCAACATTTTTCACCTCTTTTTCAAAATCGGAATAAAAATCTTTCATCATTTTTTTCCAGGCCATTTTTCCCAGAGCAATTTTATCTAAGTTTTCCTCCATTCCAGCCGTAAACGGCAATGATAATATATCCTCAAAGTTTTTCACCAAAAATTCATTAGCTGCATTCCCCAAAGCTGTTGGCTGATATTTACCCTCTTCTTTTTCTACATATTGCCTAGCCTGAATAGTCGAAATAATCGGCGCGTAGGTAGACGGTCGTCCAATTCCCTGTTTTTCTAAGCTTCCCACCAGTGACGCATCAGTGTATCTTGGTGGTGGATTAGTTTCAGTCTCTTCTACCTTTAGACCTTTAGCCTGCCCGCCGTGGCGGGATTTTAGAGTTTTGCCAACTTCTAGCATTGGCAGCAACTGATCTTCATGTTTTTCCATCGAAATCTTTAGAAATCCCTCAAACAACATCGTCACTCCCGTCGATTTAAACAAGCCATTCTTATTACTCAACACCACTGTCGTATTTTTCATTCTAGCCGCCGCGGCCTGAGTCGCTACTGCCCTTCGCCAAATTATTTGATAAAGCTTTAATTCTCTGGCATCAACATCAGTCGGTTCCAACATCGCTACATTAGTCGGTCGGATTGCCTCATGCGCTTCCTGGGCATTTTTAGAATTATTTTTATACACCCTCACTTTTTCCGCCACATATTCTTTACCATATTTTTTTTCAATAAAATCCCTAAATTCTGCAATTGCTTTATCCGAAAGATACACCGAATCAGTTCTATGATAGGTAATCAGTCCTTTTTCATACAATCGTTGAGCCGTACTCATAGTTTGTTTACCCGACCAACCCATTCTCCTCGCCGCCATTTGTTGCATTTTTGAAGTTGTAAAAGCTGGCAGTGGGGTTCGGGACACTTCTCGATCATCAACTTTATCCACTACGAATTTATCGTCCAACCCTTTTACAAAACCTTCTACTTCTTCTCGATTCTTAAAAATCGATTTACTATAGGAATATTCTCCATCGAATAATTTTATTTTCGTCAGTTTGGTTACGCTCTTACCATCAATTTTGTCCAAAATTGTCACAAAACCAACGTTACCAATTACCTTGAAAAATTTTTCTTTAACAAAAGCATTGATTTCTTTTTCCCGTTCGCAAATCAATCTTACCGCCACTGACTGAACTCTCCCCGCCGACAAACCCCTTCTCACTTTTTTCCACAACACCGGTGATAATGTATAACCAACCACTCGGTCAAGCACCCTTCTTCCTTGTTGGGCATCGACTAGGTTCATGTCAATTTCTCGGGGAGTTTTCAGCGCTTCTTCAATTGCCCCTTTGGTAATTTCATGAAAAGTAGCCCGGCTAATTTTCTTGCTATCAACTGGTTTTTTGCTATTTTCCAACAACCATTTTACATGCCAAGAAATTGCCTCACCTTCCCGATCAGGGTCCGATGCCAATATAATCTGATCAGCCTTAATCGCTTCCGAAATTAACTTAACAACTATTTCTTTTTTATCTTTACTAATCTGGTAATCAACATCAAAATTTTTCAAATCGACTCCCATTTTACTTTCCGGCAAATCTCTTAAATGCCCCACCGTCGCCACCACCGAATACTCGCTTCCCAAGTATTTACCAATTGTTTTCGCCTTTGTTGGCGACTCAACTACCAATAATTTTTTCACAACAGTCATTGTCCACTATAATATCACCCTCGTCAACTACCGCCAATTAAATATCATCCATACCCGTCAAAACCATTGCTCCATTTTTAATCAAGTAATTACACCCCTTACTTTGTTCATCATCAATTCTTCCCGGCACACACCACACTTCTTTTCCCACATCCAAAAACTCTTTTGCCACCAAAATCGTTCCACTATTTTCACCCGCCTCAACAATTATTAATTTATCGCAAACTTGGGCCAACTCTTTATTACTTTCGTAAAAATTTTCTCCCTCTACATATTTTCCGCCACTTTTTATCACTTCACTATTTATTCCAACTGTTTTTATTGTCCAAAATTCGGCCTTATTTTTCATAATCATCCTCACTACTCTCTTTCCATATTCCGACATTCTTCTACTACCAATTACTCCAATTTTCATAATTGGGGTTTAACAACCACTGTTTCCGATTCATTAAAATATTCCTTCAAAAAATCTCCTACTATTGGCGCCGCCATATCCGAACCTTCACCTCCTCTTTCCACCATTACAGTTATCGAAATCTCCGGATTCTCAGCTGGCGCAAATGCCGTCAACCAAGCGTGAGTATCCTTACTCCCATCCCCCACCTCCGCTGTTCCGGTTTTGCAGGCAATACTAGTTTTAAAATTAAAAAGTGGATAAGCCGTTCCTCCCGGTTGACAGGCGCTTTTCATCCCTTCCACCACCGTGTTCAAGCTACCCAAACTAGCTCCAATTTTGCTACATTCCACTTTACCATTCTTATCAACCGACATTTTACATTTAACTCCCTTATTTGCCACCACATTTGTCATTTGGTTGACTTGAATCGGGGTAACTGCCAAATCTCCCTGACCAATTGATAAATGGTACGTATTTCCCAAAAACCACCTTTCTCCTTTTGTTTCCTGTTTCCATTTGTCATCTGGTACTAAACCAGCAATTTCCCCAGGCAATTCAACTCCGGTTTTATTGCCATAACCATAATTAATCGCCCATGTTTTAATTCTATCCACGCCCAACCTTTCCCCCAAACGATAAAAATAAATATCATTTGATCGCTGCAAAGCTTTAACCGCATCCACCATACCATCCGTCCCACCTCTTTTTGTCCACAACCAATTATTAAATGAATATTCTCCAATCTTGATTACTCCCGTATCTTCAATCAAAGTATTTCTATCGATCACCCCTTCTTCTAATCCGGCCGTAGTCATCACTGGCTTAAACACACTTCCACTATGATACTTGGCTCCAATTGTCCGATTCAACATCGGCAAACCTTCATTATCATTCAGATACGACTCAATCATCCGATTATCCTGAGAAAATGAAAAAACATTGGCGTCTATTGATGGACTACTAACCAAAACCAAAATTTTTCCCGTCTTTGGCTCCGACACAATTACCACCCCTTTTTTATCTTTCATCAATTCATAGGCTTTTTCTTGCCAATAAGCATCAATTGACAGCTCCAACTTTTTACCGGCAACAGGCTCTTTTCTCCCTAATTCTCGGACATAATTACCCCTTGCGTCAACTTCAACCAATCTTTGCCCATCAACTCCACCAAGAAGGCAATTAAAGTACTCTTCCACACCTCCCCTACCCAGCAAATCATTCTTGTCAATTTTCTGGCCACATACTCCAGCCGAATCAATTTCAGTTTCATTGGGTTTTCCCACGTATCCAGTCACCAACCCCATTGATTGACCGTACATATATTTTCTTTTCAGGTCATAGGCCAAATCTTTTCCCTCAAATTTTATACCTTCAAAATCTCCACTCCCTTCATAAACTTTTGTTTCATTAATTTTTTTAAAATATTGGTACACACTTTTCGCCACCACCCGGCCTTTCCTATCCACAATTTCCCCCCGAGCCGCCGGGATTACCATTTCATACACCTTATTATCCCGAGCCATTGTCTTGTAATATCCACCTCTAATAATCGACAACCTAACTGCTCCGGTAAGTAAAGCTCCAAAACTTAAAAATAAAAAAAATCTTAATAATATATTCATCGGCCAATACCGGTTACAACCTTAATTTTTTCCAACACCTTCGGATCCTCCATTAATACTCCGATTCCTTTTATCACCGCCAAACCAGGTTCTTCCACCAGCTCCACCGACACTCTCAGTTCTGCTTCCATCATTTTTTTTATTCCCTCCAGTTTTGCTCCATTCCCAGTCAGCATAATTCCTCTTTTCAATACATCATCCATCAATTCGGGTGGTGTTTCATCCAAAATTTCTTTAACTAATTTTATAGTTTTACCCACTTCCATTATCATCGCCTCTCGAAGTTCCATTGAAGTTATCCTAACGGTTTTTGGTAGCCCGGTTTCCATATCTCTCCCCCTCAACACGGTTGATTTTTCGTCAGTTTTTTCCAACACACTACCAATATCTATCTTTGCTTTTTCCGCACTTACCCGCCCAATCAACAGACCATATTTCATCCTGACATAATTAACGATTGCCCCATCCAAATCTTCACCTGATGTTTTTATCCCCCTACCAACCACAATTCCTCCTGCCGACACCAAACCCACCTCCGTTTTCCCCCCTCCCATATCCACCACCATCAAACCAGCCGTATCATCCACCCCCATTCCCAAACCCAGTGCCGCCAACACTAAATTTTCTACCAACAACACCTCCGATGCTCCTGCCGATAAAAATAGAGTTCTAACCGCTCGTTTTTGAACTTCCGTTATCATGCTTGGCACCGATACTGTCACCCGTGGTTTAAAAATTTTAAATGACTTTCCTGGTACTTCGTAAATTAATTTCAAATAATAATTTAAAAGCATTTCCAACGCTTCCATATCCGACACAATTCCATTTTGAAGCGGCGCCACCACCTCAATATGCATCGGTTCTCGATTAAACATTTCTTTGGCCTTATAACCATAAGCCACAGCTCGACCTCCTTGATTACTTGGTGCTGACAATCCCAACCATCGTTTTTTCTTAAGTCTGGCCATCATTGTTGGCTCATCAATCACAATCCCCCTATCTTTTAAGTAAATCAAAGTATTTGATGTTCCCAAATCAACTCCAATATCCCAATAAAAATTTTCCACCATTCCCGCTATACTTGCTTGTAGCTCATTAAATAACTTCATCACTCAAATTATATTATGATTCTTCTGCTAAATCTGCTCGTCTTTGTTACCCCTCTTATTTTTTCGTTTCAAAACTCTGAATTATTTGAATTGCCAAAAACATATTTTGTCTATCTTATAGCCATATCAATTGTAACTCTCCACCTAAAAAAATATTTTTCTGGTCAAGTCGCGCTATTCCACCGATCCTCTCTTACTCTCCCGCTAATTCTTTTTATACTCTCCCAAACAGTTTCCACTATTTTTAGTATCGATGCCCACACCTCATTTTTTGGCTATTACTCCCGACTCAACGGTGGTTTACTTTCAATTTTTGTTTATGTTCTTCTGGCATTAATTATCCCTCTTTATTTAAACCAAGATAATTTATCAAAATTATCTAAAGTTGCCCTAATTTCGGGTTTTATCGTTGCTCTGTACGGTATCTTGCAACATTTTGGTATCGACAAACACCTTTGGGTTCAGGATGTCCAATCTCGAGTTTTTTCCACTCTTGGTCAACCCAACTGGCTCGCCGCCTATCTCTGCATCCTCCTCCCCTTGGCCATCAACAAATCCAAACTTTCTACTTTCTACTTTCTACTTTCTACCACTTTCTTTCTTTGCCTTCTTTTTACCAAATCCAAGTCCGGCCTCATCGCCGCCGCCATATCTTTAGGCATTTATTATATTTTCAATATTAAAAAAACCAATTTTTTAAAACTTTCTACTTTCTACTTTCTACTTTTAACTCTTTCTCTCACTATTCCTAATCCCATCAAAGATAGAATCTTTCCACCAAAATTGGAAATTGTGAATTTGGAAATTGAAAATTTAAATATCACAAAAAGTGAAGATATTCGTAAAATTGTCTGGCAAGGAAGCCTTGAATTAGCCAAAATCTATCCCTTATTTGGTACCGGTCCGGAAACTTTTGGCTATGCCTATTACTGGACTCGTCCCGTCGCCCACAACCTCACCTCCGAATGGGATTTTTTATACAACAAAGCTCACAATGAATATCTAAATTATCTCGCAACCAGTGGCCTTTTGGGCATATTAACCTACTTATTTATAATTTTTATATCTTTAAAAACTCTTCTGCAATCCAAAAAATACGCTTTACTTAGCGCTTACTGCTCAATTCTTATTACCAATTTCTTTGGTTTTTCCGTCGTCATAATTTCACTTTTTTTCTTTATTCTCCCCCAACTTGCCACTCTCGCTCCTGCTACCCCTTCTCGACCTAAAAAAATCCCTTTTGCCATACCTCTATTAATAGCTTTATTTTTATCTTATAAAGTTGCCACTTTCTTTGTCGCCGATATCGCTTATGCCAAATCCGAAATTATGGAAAATCAAAATAGTTTTTCGCAAGCTTATAATTTTATTAAAATTAGTCTAAATTTTCGTCCCAACGAACCGGTTTATCTAATCAAACTTGGCGAAATTACCTCCAAACTAGCCCTAACTCAAAAAACTTCTGACTATGTTGAGCAAAGTATTTCTGCCACCAACAAAGCCCTTTCTATCTCTCCTTACAGCATCAATTTATGGAAACAACGAGCCCAAATCTACTATTATCTTTCTGGACTTGATACCAAATATTATCTTGACGCCCTCCAATCACTCGACCAAGCATCCAAACTTGCCCCCACCGATGCTAAATCTTTTTATATGCTCGGCGAGTTTTATCAAAATATCAAAGAAACTGACACGGCCATTACCTACTTTCTAAAAGCTTTAAGCTTAAAACCAAATTATGATCACGCCGCTTTTGCTCTGGGCCAAATTTACCTGAGTCAAAAAGAAAATGAGTCAGCTAAAAAAATGTTTGAGCTTGTCCTATCAATCGCTCCCAATAATCAAGAAGCTATAAAATATCTTCAATCTTTATAGTTTTCTTCCTGTTACCAATAAAGCGGAAAATTTCGCCTTTCTCCTGTTTTATATGATCAACAAACAATATCCCATCCAAATGTTCTGCCTCATGCTGAAACACAATTGCCTCAAATCCCTCCAGAATCTTATTTCTAGTTTCTAGCCTGCCCGCCGTGGCGGGTTTCCTATCTACAATTTCCTGCCATTCAACCTCAATTTTTAAATATCTTTTCACTGTTCCAAAAAGATTCGGAAACGACAAACATCCTTCTAAAAAATTCTCCGAGCTTTCGTCTTCAAAAACCATCATCGGATAAGTTTTTTCTCCATAAGTTTTTAAAATTTTGGGGTTTATATAAACAACCATTTCCTTTTTTTCTTTTTGAGCAAAAAAACGACTTTCAAAACCCAATTGGGTAGCCGCCAAACCGGCCGCCGTATCTTCCTTTGAATTTAATACTTTCCTAACTTCCTCTATCTGCACCACCAACTCCGGAGTAACCATTGCTATCTCTTTAGTTTTTACCCGCAAAACTTTATCCGGGAACAACACAATTTTCTTCATCCTCTTATTTTACCAAAATTTCGATATAATTGATCTTATGACCAAAATTGTCTTTTTCGGCTCATCCATATACTCCAATATTATTCTTGAAAAATTGTGCACCATTCCCGATTTTGAAGTTGTTGCTGTTGTATCCAAAATCGACAAACCCTTTGGCCGCGACCAAATTATCACCCCCAACCCCGTCGCCAAATTTGCTCTCGACCACCGTCTAAATCTTATCCAACTCGAAGAATTTTCTGACAAACTGAAAACTGAGATCTCCCAACTTGAGGCCGACCTCGGCCTCTGTGTTGCTTTCGGACCTCCTTTTTTTGACCAGGACATGATTGACCTTTTTCCCAAAAAAATAGTCAATATTCACCCGTCCCCTCTGCCAAAATATCGTGGTGCTACCCCTGGTCCCTGGCAAATAATCAACAATGAAACCTCCTCGGCTGTTACTTTTTTCCAAATTGATGCTCTCCCCGACCACGGTCCAGTCATTGCCAAGCTCCCTTTTGACATAACTTCTTCCGAAACTTCCGAATCTTTTTATCAAAAAGCCTTTGCCCTCGCAACTCAAAATTTAGATTCTGTTCTCAAATCTTATATCACGAATCCTGAAACTATCCTAAAAGAGCAAGATCACTCTCAAAAAACATATTTTCCAAAATTTACCAAAGAATCGGCCAAAATAGACTGGACATGGGATGGCGACAAAATCAATCGATTCGTTCGCGCTCTTCTTCCCTGGCCAATAGCCTGGACAGAAGTCAAAAATTCCTCTGGTGATATTTTAAAAATGAAAATTTTTAGCTTTAATACCCAACCTCTCGAAGTCCAAATCGAAGGGAAAAATAAAACACTTTGGTCTCAAATCAACCAACACTACCAGATAATTAAGCAACTTTAGTTGTTGCCACCGTATCTTTTCGAATTCTTTTAATACATTTGCTACAAAAATTTCCCGAGACTTTCTCTTCTCCAACATTCATAGTAACTTTATGAACGTTAGCCTTATAAAGTCGGGCAGTTCTGTTTTGAGCGTGGGACCGATTACGACCGGTCGCGGTTCTTTTTGAACACAAATCACAAGTTGTCGACATAGGCTATACTATAACATTAGTTTTATTTTTTGCCTATATGTTAAATCCATTAGTTTTTGTCGGTCTTATCATCAGTATTACCATCCACGAATTTGCTCATGCTTTTGTCGCCGATCGCCTTGGTGACCCCACCCCCCGGGCCAATGGCCGACTTTCTCTAAACCCTCTTCGCCACCTTGACCCGCTGGGTACACTAATTCTATTGGTTGCTAATTTCGGCTGGGGTAAACCAGTAGTCATTGATCCTTATAATTTTTCCCATCCTCGCCGTGACGAAGTGTTAGTTTCTCTTGCCGGACCGTTATCCAATATTATTTTAGCCATAATTTTTATGCAATTATATAAAATAATCCCAATACCTACCGAATTTATTATAATTAATTTATATCTTGCAGTTTTTAATTTACTCCCCATTCCCCCACTCGACGGTTCCAAAATTTTAATTAATCTTCTTCCCGAAAAATCAGCTATTTCTTGGTCCGAGGCTTTTGATCGCTATGGTTTTATTATTCTTTTTCTTCTTGTTGTCACTGGATTAATCGGTTCTATCCTTACTCCTATCGTTCAGTTCCTTATTGACACTCTCAACTTTTAGTCCCATTATTATTTCATGGGACAAACAAGTAAAACTCTTTTAACCGCACTGATCATTTCTCTTTTCTCACTAACCGCTGTACAAGGGATTAAGCTCGTCAATCAAAATTCGATGAGCAAAGTCCTTGGTGATACCACAATCCCCAGCCCTCCTTCCGTTCAACAAGGCGTACCCTGTTCTCTTATCAATACCTGGCAACAACGTTTTTGTTCCGGTTCTCCTATTTCACCACCACCAACTCGGTCTCCATCCCCAACTCCAACCATCTGTCAACCATCAGCTACCCAAGTCAGCAACGTAATTTGTAAATATAATCCAAATTTACTTCACTCAGCCAAATATCAATGTCAAGATAAAACATACGTTACTGTCGGCGATGTTAGTAATGTAAATTGTTTCGACAAGCAAGTTTTATATGAACAAGCCTATTCCCGATGTAAATCCAATTGTGACACTCGACCTATACCAACTCCCTACCCAATCACTCCTACCTCAATTAGATACCCCACTGTCACTCCTACCAGATCTCCCACCCCTACAGCCATACAACCAACCCCAACTATTTCTAACCCATCTCCTTACATTGAAAGATCTTCAATAATCAACACAAACACGTGCTTTTATGGCAGAAATTTTTTTGGCCCAGTTTCTTATCCCACCACAACAACCCCCAAAATAGATTATTACTATCAGGGACAACTAATTTTTACCGAAACAATGTTTGAGGTGAATCGCCATGGAATTTGGGAAGACCAAAAAGTCTGCACTACTTTAGAAAACATCGTTTTTCAAGGCAAAACTTACATCAACGTAGCCATAACCAATTATTCGCAACAACAATCGAATTGGTATTACCATGCCTTTAATTAATTAACAAAATGAAAGGCTTAGCCAATATTCCAATCTTAATCGCTTTTGCTCTAATTATTGCCATCACGCCTTTGGCTATCAAGCAAGTTCAGCAAAACCAAAATCTTCAAAATCGAGCGGCACCAGAACTTACCTACGTTGGCAAAATACCTTGTTCTGATTTATTTAATGCTAAAAATACCTACTGCCAAGGATCTGTCAACACCAACCCCTCGTCAGTTCCCTGCGCCGACATCACCTCCGCCATCTACACCTACTGTTCTTCTGCTCTACCAAAAATTACCGCCTATCCTACCACCAAACCAATCGGTCCGACTTTAATACCAAAAATTACCTCATACCCCACACCAATCCCAAAAATATCAGCCACACCAGCTTGCGTTAACGGTCAAACCAAATGTGTTGGCCGAATAGTCATGAAATGTACCAACAGCCGATGGCTCTATCAACAAGTATGTTCAGGCCAATGTTTAGGCGGTCGATGCATTATTTCCGTTCCCAAAATCCCCAATCCGATCAGATAATTAATCTTTCTTTTTGTCTTCCAAAATTCCGTTTAAAGTATCGACAATTTTTTTGATTTCAGTTGCCTCATATCCATGCACCATTGCCCCCTGTTCCAACGTTTCCATCTCCGACGCAAAACAACCGATACAATGGAATCCATAGTCCTCAGTCAGCACCTCTCCCAACTCAGGATATTTACTAACAATTTCCGAAATCATGGTTTTTTTAGTAATTTTAGGTTTCATTTAATTTAATTTTTTTTAATTCATTAACAAACGTAGTCTCCAATTTATCCCACAATTTTCTCATTCCACACCCCTTAATTCTCTTACAACTCTTATCACCCAAACAAGCCACCGCATGCTTGTTCTCCCCCAATGCTTCCATCAAATCATACAAGCTTTTATCTTCCCAATTTTTCACCAATTCATATCCTCCAGTTTTCCCCTCCTTACTTTCAACAATTTTTGCCAATTTCAAATCCGCCGATAGTTGCCCCAAAAAACGATAAGGCAAAGACAGCACAGCCGCCGCCTCAGTCAACGACACCATTTTTCCCCTGTTTTTAGCCAAATAAGCTATAAATACCAAGGAATATTCTACTTTTTTTGAAATAGTAATCATTTTATAAATTCATCAGTTTAATGTATAATTCTATCATCTCATCATTGGCAACCTTGAGAGGGTGTTTTTTCTAGCTAACCCTACGAAAAGGGAAGCGCGTTTCCAACCAGGCTTTGCTTATAGGAACAGCTTTCCGCCATGCTTTTTAGCGTGGAAAAGCCGATATCAGGGCTCTGCCTTTGGTGGGATATTTTGTTATTTTTAGGCATAAATTTGGAGTTTTACGACATAATTTTGCCTTAAAATACAATCCCGGTGAAACTTTAGTTGACACCGGGATAATTCATCTATATTTCTCTATCAATTATTTCCCAAGTCTCTCGATTTTTTTCCGCTTCTTCCGCAATTGTTTTTTCAAATTTACTTAAATATTTTTTTGGATTATCCAAAAACTCCAACAAAAACTTCCCGGCATTATTCCTCTTTTCTCTCACCCACCCCAATTTCTTTTTAACAATCAAATCAATGTTGCCATCTTCCTGACCTCCAATGTGAGTTATTGCCACAAATGGCTTTTTACAAGCCACCACGTCAAACAAAAAATTTGGTCCAGCTTTACCAAACACAACATCGCAAGCCCCAACCACCTCCGCCATATTATCAATCCAGCCTAAGTTAATAATTTTTACCATATCATCTTTTCTAATTCGTCTAAACATTTTGGTAAATTCCTCCACCATTGAATAGGCCAATTTATCAGTTCCAGTGTTAAACACCACCGCCACTTTTTTCTGGATCATCAACAAATTTGGCAAAAGCTTGGTAATAGAATTTGTCCCCAAACTCCCTCCACCAACAAATACCACTGGTCTATCATCGGTAATCCCCCATTTTTTTAAAATTTTTTGCTTATCATATTTTTGATACATTTCTTCTCTTACCCACCAACCAGTTTTCATCATGTTCTCATCTTTTATCCCCAACTTTCGACCCTCTTTAATGCCCACATCATCGTATATCAAATGCAAATCCGCCCCCTTTACATACGACACCGGATTAATTGTCCACGGATCGGCCACAACAGTCCACAATTTAAAACCCAAGTTATTTTCTTCCCGCCAACGGGCGAGGGTATGCGAATGATAATAATAGCTGCAAATTACCAAATCCGGTTTATACCTGCCAATACATTTTTTTAAATTTGGCAAATTATAATCAGTCACCGCTTCAAACAAATCCCGCAAATTCGGATTTTCAGCTAACTTATGCAAAATTCGATTAGAAAGCGGTGAATATCGATACATAAAAACATACATGTCACCCCCCACTCCTGTTTCCGCCTTTACTTCAGCATAATCAACCTTAATATCAAGCTTTTTTTCCTTGGTTTTCAAGTGTGAATATATTGCCTTAGCAATCGATCTATGCCCCCAGGGCATTGTGTCAGTTAATACTAGAATTTTTTTCTTCGCCATAGTCTATTTTAGACTAAATAAACATTTTATTGCTAAAATACCTCATTGCCTGAGTAGCCCCGCCTGCAAAAGCTGATGCTTTAGCATCTGCGGGCAGGTAAGGCTGTAACTTACTATGGATAAATTTTATTACACGTATGTTCTTCTCAGTTTAAAAGATTCTAATTTTTACATTGGATGGACAATTAATCTCAAAAACCGTTTAGATAAACATAATCATAGATTAGTAGAGGCAACAAAATACCGAACTCCCCTTAAAATTGTATATTTCGAAGCTTGTCTCAACAAGAAAAAGGCAATCGAAAGAGAAAAATCGTTAAAAACAGGTTTCGGAAGAAAATATCTTAAAAATAGGATAAAATAGTACTGTTTAATTGCCTGAATAGCTCAGTTGGTAGAGCAGCTGTTTTGTAAACAGCAGGTCGTCAGTCCGAGTCTGACTTCAGGCTCTCATTTTTGCTCAGTTGGCCCGCCTGCAACGCTTTGCGTAGCAATGCGGGCAGGTAGAGCATCCCTCTTGTAAAGGGAAGGTCATCAGTCCAAATCTGATCTCAGGCTCCAATTTTTTTCAGCACCTCAAGCCCCAAATAAGCACACTTTTTCCTCGCCGGGGTTAGATCAACTCCCAACATTTTTTCAATCTCCACTCCGCTCATTTTTTTAATTTCGTCAAGACTCATCCCTTTCACTTTATCAAGAAGCATATCCACTGCCGCCATTGATATTGCACACCCACCTCCCAAAAACATAGCCTCTTTCACTTTTCCTTTTTCTACTTTTACGGATATATGCAGTTTATCTCCACACAGCATATTTGCTTCTTCCGCCTCAATTCCCCCTTCAACTTTCCCCCTATTATTCGGGTTTTTATAATGTTCTAATATTATTTCTTTATATAAATCGTCCATTTTATTTAGATTTTAGTGTTTAGACTTTAGGCTTTAAAAATATTTTTAACTTTAATTAATCCTACGATTAATTTATCAACATCTTCTTTTGTATTATATATCCCCACGCTCACCCTCACAGTTGCCTCAACACCCAACATTTTATGCAAAGGCATAGCACAATGGTGTCCTGCTCGAACCGCAATGTTGTCGCGATCCAAGATCGTCGCCACATCATGAGCATGTACTCCATCAACCACAAACGACGCAACTGCACTTTCACCACTGGAAAAATTTTTAACAAATTCTAATTTTTTTAATTCATCAAACAAATATTTTGCGATTTCTCTCTCGTCAAGTTTAATATTCTTTAACCAATCAATCGCTGCTCCTAAACCAATTACCTCTGCAATTGCCGGAGTTCCAGCCTCAAACCTCTCCACTCCTTTTGCCCAAGTCGATGACAGCTCACTAACTTCATTTATCATTCCACCACCATAGGTTATTGGTTCCATTTCCTCAATTCTATTTTTTTTACCCCACAACACCCCCACTCCGGTTGGTCCATACATTTTGTGGCCCGAAAATGCATAAAAATCCACATCCATTTTTTCCACCTCAACTTTTCGATGCCCAACCGCTTGTGCTCCATCGACTACCACTAAAATATCTGGATTTATTTTTCTTGCCTCTTTAACTATCTTTTCGATATCATTTATTTGCCCCAGCACATTTCCCACCTGACATATTGCCAACAACTTGGTATTTTCTGACAGCTCAGTGCTTAAAACTAATTTCTTTCTCTTGGCCAATTCTTGCCATGGAACTAGGTTAGAATGATGCTCATTCAAACCAATTACAATTTCATCTCCTTCGTTTAAATTTTTCTCTCCCCATCCAAAAGCCACCAAATTTAATCCGTCAGTAGTCCCCTTGGTAAATATTACTTCTCCATTCTCACCATCAATAAAACTCTTTACTTTTTCTCTTACACTCTCATATTCTTCCGTCGCCTTCTCGGACAAGGCATACACACCTCTGTGTATATTGGCCGAATATTCCGACATATATTCATCCATTTTATCTATCACCACTTGAGGCTTAAGTGTTGTCGCCCCCGAATCTAGGTATACCAAATCAGGATATTTTTTAAAAATTGGGAATTGGTTTTTCATGATAGAAACGCTTTAATAATCATATTTTGTGCCTCTACTCTACTCAGTCCTCTTGACTGTAAATAAAATATCTCTTCTTCATTTATTCTACCAATCGAAGCTGCGTGCGACGCTTTTACATCATTACTCTCAATTTCCAATTCCGGGATTGCCGTTGCTCGCGAATTCTTCCCTACCAACAACACTTTTTGTCTCAAAAACGCCTCCACATTATTGGCCTTCTTTTTTATTTTTATCATTCCTCTCAAATTCAACTGTCCATTTTCCATCACCACCGCTTTTATTTCCACCTCGCCCTTTTGTCCGGGCTTATCAAACACCGACACTGTCTCCAAATCCACAATCTGATCTTTTTCTACCACCAAACTTTTCTTATAGTTTCTTTTTTGTATAATCATCCTACTGATCCTTCCATTTGTAACTGAATTAATCTGTTAAGTTCCACACTATATTCCATTGGCAATTCTTTCACTATCGGCTCAATAAAACCATTAACCACCATCGCCTCTGCTTCATGTTCTTCAAAACCTCGACTCATTAAATAAAATAATTGTTCTTCACCAACTTTACTCACAGTTGCCTCATGTTCCAAAGTAACCTCATTTTCCAAAATTTTATTAGTTGGATAAGTATCTGACCTTGATTTATCGTCCAAAATTAATGCATCACACACAACTTTTGACCTTGCGCCTTTTGCCCCCGGTGCCATCGACACCAATCCCCGATAGCTACTTCGGCCACCTTTCAAACTGATCGATTTAGATATAATTCGCGACGTAGTATCTGGTGCCAAATGAATGCATTTTGCCCCTGCATCCAAATGCTGACCTTCCCCAGCCACTGCGACCGACAAAATTTCTCCATGGGCTTTCCTACCAGCCAACACTACCGCCGGATATTTCATCGTAATTTTACTTCCCAAATTACCATCCACCCATTCCATTGTGCCATTTTCCTCAACTTTTGCTCGCTTTGTTACCAAGTTATATACATTGGTCGACCAGTTTTGAATAGTTGTATATCGACACCTGGCTCCTTTTTTGACAAACACTTCCACCACTGCCGCATGTAAGCTGTCGGTAGAGTATATTGGCGCAGTACATCCTTCGACATAATGCACATACGAATCTTCATCAACAATTATCAGAGTTCTCTCAAATTGACCCATATTTGCCGAATTAATTCTAAAATAAGCCTGTAAAGGCAAATCAACTTTTATTCCCTTTGGCACATACACAAACGATCCTCCCGACCACACCGCACTATTCAAAGCCGCAAATTTATTATCGCCCGAGGGGATTAGTTTCCCAAAATACTCTGTTACCAGTTCTGGATATTTAACAACCGCCTCATCCATGCTGCAAAAAATAATTCCCATATCGCTATATTTTTTTTGCAAACTTCCATACACCACCTCTGATTCGTACTGAGCTTTTACCCCTCCCAAATAATCTTTTTCTGCCTCCGGAATTCCCAATTTATCATAAGTATCTTTAATCTCACTTGGCACATCATCCCAACTTTTTTCCGTTTTTATGTTCGGCTTTAAGTAATAAAAAATATCATTAAAGTCAATATCGCTTAAATCCGCCCCCCATTCCGGCATCGGTTTTCCCAAGAATATCTGGTATGCTTTTAGCCGGAAAATTGTCATCCACTCGGGCTCATTCTTCATTTTAGATATCATTGCTACCACTTGTTCATTTAAACCCTTTTTTGCCTTAAATACGTAATTCTCCGGCATCGAAAATCCATATTTGTATGTGGACAACTCAAATTTTTCGGCCGTTTTTACTTTGGCAAATCGACTCATTTTTTATATCCTTTTTCCTCAATAACATTAGCCAACTCTGCTCCCCCTTCTTTTACTATTTTGCCATCTTCCATTACCACTACTTTATCCGGAACCAAATATTTTAGTATTCGATTATAGTGAGTAATTACCAATACTCCGATCTTTTTGGATTTAGCTACCGTAGCTATAGTAGTTGATATTTTTTTTAAAGCATCCACATCCAATCCCGAATCGATTTCGTCCAAAATAATATATTTTGGCCCAAACACCAACATTTGCATAATCTCCAATTTCTTTTTTTCACCCCCCGACAATCCATCGTTTAATCCTCTTTTCAAAAGTTCGACATCTAAGTCCAACAATTTTGCCTGTTCCTCAATCCATTTTCTAAATTCAATAATACTAATCCTACTTCCATTCCTTTTCTTGTAAATCTGCCACAAAAAACTATTGGCCGTTAAACCAGGCACCGCCATTGGATATTGGTTTGCCAAAAATAAACCCTTGTTGGCTCTTTCATCTGGACTCAGTTCCGTAATATCTTCTCCATCTAATTCTATTGTGCCCTCCTCCAAAACATATTTTGGGTGAGCCATTAAAGTGTTGGCCATTGTTGATTTTCCTGAGCCGTTTTTCCCCATTACCACCACCACTTCACCTGGGTTTATATCCAAACTAACACCCCTTAAAATCTCCTTGTTTTCCACGGAAACTTTTATATTGCTTATTTTTATCATACTCCTACTATTTTAGTAAGAGATAGCTCTAATTACAAGACTCAAATCAATCCCAATCACTTCCCCTCACCACACTTCCACCTCTGCTTTGTATTTCCCTCAATTCATTTAATTTGCAACCTTCACCGCCTCCGTTAAGGCACCTTCCGTCTCGTGTATAAAAATTACATTTTATTACCGAACTTCCACCATCACTAGACACACTACTTGACTCCAAAGCACCATGAGACGACCATGAGCATGTTTCAACTATTTCTCCCCCACTTGGCATAGCGAAAATTCTACCATACCAAAAATACAAATGCGGAGGGTAAAGGGGTCGAACCTTTTAGGGATTGCTCCCACTAGTTTTCAAGACTAGCGCATTACCGTCCTGCCCACCCTCCAAGCACATGGAATTATAACAAAAAGTGATAAAATTTTTGGTACAATACCACATCCGCCTTATGGAGGTTGGTAGATGCAGTCCGGTGGATACCGGACAGGTCAAGAAACCAACCTTTAACAATTCGCCTGGATAGCTGTCCGATGCTACGATCGGACTGGGGATAAACCCCACAGTTGGTAGATTAACAATTCGCCTGGATAGCTCAGTTGGTAGAGCATCCCCTTGGTAAGGGGAAGGTCAAGGATTCAAGTTCCTTTCCAGGCTCAATGTCAGGATATGTTTATATCCTAAAATCAAAGATAAACGACAGGTTTTACATTGGTAGCACTGATAATTTAAGTCGAAGAATAGAACAGCACATTTGTACACCGGAGTAAAAGTTCCTTTCCAGGCTCAATTTATTCTGCCCACCAAGCTCTAATATCCATCAAACATGCAGGATTCGGGCAAGTAACCATCATAATTAATTTGCCAGATTCATGTATCACTGAAGTTCTGCCACTATAACTTGCATCGCGAGTTGTATAAACCACACTCTCCCGAACCGCAAATGGAGTCAAAAGCACTGTCCAAGGTTTTTTGCACGATGGACATTTTTTAGGTTGTTCGGATTCCATGGCTAAATTATAGCATACTATCCTGTAATATAAAAGATTCATGAAAAATTCAAACCATTATGCTACCCTACCTAATATGATGAAATTTATCTGGGATGCCAAATATTCAGTCAACATCAAATCAATCGACACCCAACATCAACAGTTTTTTGCCCTTATAAATAAAATTTTCTTTGCCCTTTCTCAAAGGCCAATCGATACAACCGAAATCAAACAAATAGTCACCGAGTTTATTAAATACGCCGAAACTCATCTGGCCTACGAAGAAACCAAATTCCAAGAATCTCAATACCCCGAGGCTCAATCACACTGCCAATTCCACGATTCTTATCGCCACCAAATCGCTGAATTTGAAAAACAAATTAAACTATCCAATGCCGATGTTCCAACTATTGCCAACCAATTGGCTCAATTTGCCCAAAACTGGCTTTCTGAACACATTATGGCCACCGACCAAAAATATTCCCAATTTTTCCTTGCCCACGACATCCGCTAATTTTGCTAATCTTTTTAAGTGGATCAGTTAATCAATTTTATCCGTCGCAACACCTGGGCAGTTATTCTGTCGGCCATTATCTTCAGTTTTATCTTTCCTTCAATTGGCATAATCCTCAAGCCATCCCTCAACTATCTACTCGGAATTCTGATGTTTCTCAGCTGTCTTGATCTCAAAGTTGAAGAAATTCTTAAAAGTTTTTCCGACATCAAAGCTCAAATTTTCACCCTTTTAATTGTCAATCTGGCCTCGCCCACCATTCTTTATTTAATCAAAGACTATTTTTCACCGGAAATTTTTCTTGGCTTAATTATTGCCGCTGTATCCCCAGCCGGTCGCAGTGCCGTATTTTTATCCCTAATCTACGGCGGTATCCCCATTAAGGCTTTAGTCGTCACCTCTCTTAGCAATGTCATCTCCCCCATTACCGTTCCTTTTTTTGTTTGGCTTTACACTCACACCACAATTAAAATGGACCCAATTTCCATGGCCACCACTATTTTTTGGATGGTTCTAATTCCCCTTGTCGCCGCTTTCATTTTTGGCAAATCACAACTTGGCAAAAAGCTAAATTATGTTTCTCCGACAATTTCTACCTTTATAGTATTTCTCATAATCTTAGGAATAATTTCACCTATCAAAAACATTGTCATCGACAATCTTGGCCTTACCCTAATTCTTCTTTTGGTAATTTCACTATTAATTACTATCAATTTTGCCCTTGGATTTTTAATAAAAAAGAAACTGCCCGACAAAATAACTTATGGCCTGTCCAGTTCATACAAAAACTACACAATGGCCACCATCCTTTCCATATCTCTTTTTTCTCCTCTTGTTGCCCTTCCTTCAATCGTTTATACCATCGCCAACAATTTATTATTGGTTCCTTTTCAATTACTCATTAACCACCCCAAAAACCACCCCCACCATTTTCAAAAAGCCAAAAATATTCTTCTTTTTATTATTAGCATCGGCTTAACTATTTTTTTATTTACCAACCCCTTTATTACCAACAACCTACATTATTTTAATCAATTAGGAGTAGTCGGCGCTATTATCGCTGGATTATTATTTACCTCAACATTTACTGTTGGAATTGCCGGATTGTTACTTATCTCTCTCACCTCATCTCTTAACCCTTTTCTGATCGTTCCTTTTGCCGCTTTAGGTGCTGTTACTGCCGACGCTTTGGTTTTTAAATTTATTCGCAAAACTGTTTCTTCTCAAGCCAATCTGATCTTTTCCAAAATCGATCATCATAGCCATCTGTACAAATTACTTCATACCCCTTATTTTTCCTGGACTCTCTCTCTGATTGGTTTTATTGTTATGGCCCTACCTTTACCCGACGAAATTGGAATAAGTTTACTTGGTCTTTCATCCACTTCAATCAAAAAATTTCTAACCTTTTCATATTTTTCCCACATAATAGGCATTTCCATCCTCCTCACCTCATCGCTGATTTTCTAGTTGTATAATTAATTAATGAATATCCAAATATCCTGCGACGATTTCGAAGTTTCCGACGCTCTAAAAATTTTACTTCACGACAAATTTACCCTCAAAATCTCTCCCCTGCTTAGCCATGTTTCTGCCGACACACCAGCCTATTTACGTTTAAATAAAGACAAATATCAACACTATACCCTTAATTTTGATATGTCACTTCCCAACAAAAAAATTGTTGCCAAAGCCACCCATCTTCTGTTCGAATCTGCCGTCATCGACCTGGAACAAGAAGTAAGCAAGCAAATTTCCCGCTATCGCGACGATCAATCACCAAATTCGCTTGGTTAAGTAACTTGTAAGATAATTAACTTTGTTTTTTGATGTCTTTCGATACAATCCTCGCATGACAAAAATCGATATTTTCTGTGGAGAAAAATTAGCTGCTACTGTTAAATCTCATCAACTTGACGGGCAAGAACATACTTTATTATGCAAAGCTCATCACGGCGACCTACCATGCGAATTTAAAGTTCGTGGCCTTTCACCAGATAACTACAGCGCACAGCGAACTGGTAACGGATGCCCTGTACTGAAAGCCATCACCCACCACCGTCTACCCTTCTAATCTGACCTATTAATTGTAATTTCGGCAAATTGTTATAAAATACCTCCTATGGCTAAAGCAAAAAAAACTCCTCGTATCCTTATCGCCCTTCTATGCGGTGTCTGTGGTGCTCAAAATTATCTAACCGAAAAGAATAAAACCAACACTCCCGACAAGCTAAAATTCAACAAATACTGTCATTGGTGCAAAAAGAATACCGAACACAAAGAGTCAACCAAACTAAAATAAGTGCTACACTCTGCTGTGGAAACAATAATTTGTCCTTTCACTCAGATTCCTTGTTGGTACAAATCCAAGGATTTAACCCCAGAACAATCCTCAGAGCTCTTTCGCAAAAAACCTTCTATAGCCACTTGTCTTGGACATAATTATCAAAACCGAGATGAATCAAATCCACATGAAATTACCCACTCCAATAGCCAACTCCAACCCATTTCAGTCCGCTCTTGAAAATATTTATATTTCCCCTCTCGAATTGTGCAATCTCAACTGTAAATTGTGCTACACCAACAAAACCAAAAACATTCTATCCAACACCCAAATTTTAAATTTCATCAAGCGATACCGCGCCCAACTGACAACTGAAAACTTGAAACTAAGATCTGTTTTATTCTGTGGTGGTGAAGTCTTCACCCTCAAAAATTTCCCCCGACTTGTAAACAAATTAATTGACCAAGGAATATTCATTACCATTATCACCAACGGCACTATCGACGTTCTTCACAAAATTAAGAATCCCCAAAACTGCCAACTTTTAGTCTCTTTCGATGGCCCCCGAAAAATCCACGATCAAAATCGAGGTGCTGGCAACTTCGACAAATCAGTCACGTTTGTCAATTCTGCTTTGCAAAAAGGTTTTCCTGTCGAAATAATGTATCTTGTCACCCCCCAAAGCTATAAATATATTGATTCTTTCCAAATTAATAATCTAAATAATAATTTCATTACCCAAAAAACCTATTTTTATACCAATAATCACCCTCTATCCAACCGAAAGAACCATTATCCGGCCCTTACCCCAACTCAAATTATTAATCTTAAAAAAAACTATCGCAGTTTACCCGGCAAAAACTTTGGTTGTTTCCAACTCTCGCTTCAGTCTAATGGTCAAATTTACGGATGCTGTGAATCCCCTATATCTTTGGGCAAAATCTCCGATAAAATCTCCTCTACCATCAAAAAATTTGAAAAGTCGCTATCACCCTGCGTCAAATGTGGTAAATGCTCTGGTTGTTGCCTTCCAGAATTTCTTTGTGGATATACTAAAGAGTTAAATGTTTCCAAATGCCAGGATGTCGTTACCAAATTTGCTTAAATCTACTCGCCAGTTTTTTTGGAATTTAAATTTTGACGAAGTCGAAGTTCCTTATCTCAACCCCTCCCTCCCCCTTGAACCAAACATTTACTCGTTTAACACAATTTGGACCCATTCCAGTGACATATTTTATTTACCAACCTCACCAGAATTTGCTTTAAAAAAGCAACTCTCTCAGTCCAAAAAAGATTGCTTTACCATCAGCCATTGTTTTCGCGATCTGGAAAATTCCGGTCCTCACCACACCCCCGAATTTCTGATGCTCGAGTATTATTTGGTCAACAAAAACCTAAAAGACCTTATCGAATTTACTAAAAAATACATATCCCAATTTGGAAATTGGCAATTTGAGAATGTGGCACTTCCACAAGCTTTGCCAGACAACGAACCCGACTTTAATCAATATTTTCTAAATGAGATCGAACCCAATTTACCCAAAGATAAGGCAGTTTTTATCACTGGCTACCCGGCCTTTCTGTCGCCTTTAGCTAAGAAAGCTGATGCAGGAAATGTTTTTTTGGGCGAACTTGAGCCTGCCCCGCAGACTCACCGGAGACAAAAAAAATCGTTTCCGAATCAGCCAATAGCAAAAAGATTTGAACTTTATATCAATGGTATCGAAATCGCCAATGGTTGCGAAGAAAACACCGACCCTTTATCAATCAAACAATCTTTTGAAACCGAAAAACAGTATCGTTTGAAAAATAATTTACCACTTCACCCTTATTCGGAAGATTTTATCAATTCTTGCGCCAATCTCCCCCCCTGCTCCGGAGTCGGCCTAGGGTTAAACAGGCTTCAAAACCTGTTAAAATAATTTATGTTTACGAATGCCGAACCTAGTTCTTTTAGATCTGAGTTTGTAATCGACAAACTTCCAATGTCTATTCTAATTACGGACAAAAACCTAAACATTCAAATAGTTAACCTGCCTTTATTCCGTCAACTCCAACAGGCCAATTCTCAATTAGAAGATCGAGATCAACTTCTAGGTACAAACTTTAATGCGTTTTTCTCAACTGAATGGCAAGAAAAACTTGCTACAGTAACCGAACAAGTCAAAACAACCAAACAAGCTGGAGTCCTAGAACATCCTCATTTTTCTGATCAAGAACGTACTCTAGGTTGGACAATCCAACCTTTATTTGATCCAACAAATACAAATATTCTCGGCTTTGCCTTTCAAGGTACTGACATTACCGAAAAAATCATTGCAAGAAATCGCCTCGAAAAAGAGGCAATATACGATCCTCTCACCGGTGCTTATAATCGAAATTTTTTAGAAAGATATCTCAGTATTCTTAGCTCCGGACATTATTCTTTGGGTCTTGTCAACATTGATCTCGATGGTTTAAAAACAACAAACGATAAAGAAGGTCATTTAGCCGGAGATGAGGCGTTGCGAAACGTACATACACTTCTAAAAAATTCATTTCGGGAAACCGATATCGTTGCTCGTATGGGCGAAAAGGGAGACGAGTTTAATATTGTCGTTTTCTCCGAGAATCTTACTCAAGAAGCGCTTGAAGAACGCATTAAGATACTGCAAGAAAATATTGAAAATTTTAATGAAAACAACCCTGACCACCCTATCAGCATCTCCTTCGGTTATGCCTTTATACCTAGAAATATTTTTAATACTAACAATTCTGAATACAATCAAACACTTATAAATCAAGCCAGAGAAAGTGCCGATGCTCAAATGTATAAGCAAAAAAAAGCTAAAAAAGATCAAGCCAACCATCAAGCTAAAACTATGCGACCACCGAAAAAATTTGGGGTTAAAAGTCCACAATCTCAACAGGATTTGATAGACTACTACATATGACCGGTAACAAAAACAACACCAAAAATACTCTGACCACTCACTCCACCAAACCTTTTATTCCACCAGTGGCGGATAACCAATCTCAATTCGCCCAATTCAAAAAACCGATTTTCAAAGGTCCTTCTTTCAATTCGTCGAATGCGTTTCGCAACCAGAACCGTGGTTCCGGCGGAAAATAATATCCGAAGCCTCTTCACAAGGTTTAATGTCACTGCAACCTGGAAGGATCTCAGTCCCATCAACCACTATCTCGCTATTTGAAGATTCTTTTTTACCATCTAGTATTTGCAAGAATAAACACCCCCCCTTCCCTTTATTTTTAAGTCTAAACCCATCCACACACTCAACTTTTCTCGACGAACCTTCTTCACCTCTAACCCTAACAGCACATCGTCCTTTTTTGATGTTTTCACCCATTTCTCGAGTATAGCATACAGTAATTAAGCTACATTTATTAAATATTTTTTGTTAAAATAGGATTACTTTTGGGCCCATAGCGCCCGCCTGCAAAAGCTGATGCTTTAGCATCTGCGGGCAGGTAGTTGGTAGCTATGCGCACAAATAGATTTTTTTTAGGGCCCATAGCGTAGTTGGTAGCGCGTCCCCATGGCATGGGGAAGGTCAGGGGTTCGAGTCCCCTTGGGTCCACTCAGCCATTTTTTAGGCCCATAGTGAAGTGGCTATCACTGGGATCTCCAAAATCTCCATCCGAGGTTCGAATCCTCGTGGGCCTGCAGATAAAGGTCTCCAACCCGGCAACTGCCGGGCGACTCATAGCAGGCCTGCATTTGTGTTTCATAAAGAAGTTTGAAAATTGTTGATTGCTATAATTAATTAATGATTACCAAAGCCGTCATACCTGTCGCTGGTTGGGCGACCCGTTTTCTACCAGCCGTTAAATCCTACGCCAAACATCTTATCCCCGTCGTCGACAAACCCCAAATTCAACTGGTCGTTGAAGAACTTTTGGGCGCTGGTATCAACGAATTATGTTTTGTATATCGTGAGGATGATACTTCGATAAAAGATTATTTCCAACCAAATCAATTACTCAACTCATATCTCGAATCTACCGGAAAACAGGACAAAATGGATTCTTGGACCAATATGATGTCGCGTATCAAAAGATTAGAATTTCTCCCTCAAACCAAAGATTTTCCCTACGGCAACGGCACTCCTCTTATGGTTGCCAAAGATTTTATTAATAATGAACCAATCGTTTATCTCTGGGGTGATGATTTAACTATAGAAGATCAACCTGGTAATTTTGTTAAAAAACTTATCGAACATTTTGAAACTTACCACCCCGTCGAAGTTATTGGTGTCCAACAAATTCCCGATTGGCAAATTCCTGCCATGGGAATAGTCAAATACGATCCGGACCAAAGTATTCCCGGCAAAATTATTGACTGTGTCGAAAAACCAAAGCTTGAGGATGCTCCCAGTAAAATTGGTCAAGGAGCCCGCTTCGTTGTTACTCCCATCATCACCGAATATCTTAAAACTCAACAACTCGACCGAGGCGAACTTTGGTTAATCAATGCCACCAAAACAGCTATCAATAATGGGCAGTTAGTTACCACTCTTGATTACCAACAAGCCGGTTCAATGTGGTCGGCCTGCGGTGACCCACTTACTTGGCTTAAAGCCAATATTATTCTTGGGCTCAAACATCCCACTATCGGCCCCGAGCTCAAAAACTACCTATCCTCCCTAAAACTCGTCTAATTTGACCCGATTTCTCCTTGGTATATAATATTACATTATGAATAGAATATTTTCGTTTTGTCTTATTCTAGTTTCCAGTTTCTCGTTTCTAGTTTCTCCAGTCAGAGCAGATGACGAAATCCGCAAAATGACTGTCGACGTCAAACTCAAAGGTTTTTCCCAATCCGAATACCGCGACAATCTCGAATCCAAAGATATTATTTTTGCTCCCAACGACCGCCTCCAGCTTGAGCTAAAAATAAAAAACGAAGGCAACCGCAACCAAACCAATATCAAAGTTATTCCCAAAGTTCCCTCATCAGTTACTCTCGATACTCTACCGTTCACCATCAATCAATTAACTCCCGGTGAAACTTTAACCAAAAATATAACTATTAATATAAAAGATAAAGCTTATGTGCTCAAATCTTTAAGCTCAAACACCATTCGTTTTGATATCAATACCGATGTAGGATCGCAAGCCGGTGACTTTGGTACATTTTATACCGGAGGCGGCACCAAAGGCGCTACAGTCGCCAAAGATCCCAATACCCCAACTTTACCCGCCACTGGCCCAGATATTCTATTCGGAAGTGCTATTTCTTCAGTCCTCGGACTCTTTGCCCTCAAAGCCCGTAAAGCTATTCGAGGGTACTAAAGCTCTTTAATAACCTTTGTACTTGTACAATTATTCGCCATCGCCCGACTTAAATTCTTATCAAACCCAACATAACAAATCTCTTTCCTTTGTTTTTTAGCCTCAATTATCGCTGGAATCAAATCGGTATCCGATGAAACCAGGTAACAGCTATCAAATTCATTTCTAAATGACCCTTTCATTATTTCCACCGCCATCTGAACATCAACACCTTTTTCGTGATATTCTCCATCACTTTTCAACATATAGCCCTTCAAAATTATCACTTTCTGTCTTTCCAAATTATAAAAAAGCGACTGTTGCATTGCGTACAGTACTTCAGATTTTTTACTTCCTTTCTCCTTCCTGATTTCTCCAACACAGTATATTATCTTGAGTTTTGTTACCCCGGTTAGTTTCTCAAAAAATAGGCGATAATTGAAATTCGTCAAATGAATATTCGGTGTCAGTTTCTTACATCCATGATAAAAGTTACTACCGTCAATAATCACTAATATTCGTTTCATTTATTACATTTTACCAACAAAAACCTCCAGGTCCTGTTACAGAACTGGAGGGATTTAGCTTAGTAGGTAGCTCCTATTCTACCTAAACCAAATGTCCAAGTCAAGATACCCCATAATTAACACTCTCCCCAGCCAAATTCCAGCCTCATATTACCAATATCTTGACATTATAGGCTTTAGATGTATAATATAGGCTATCATAGAAAGTTAACTTTGACAGTTGACCTCCCATGACTTTTAAAAACCTTAGTCTTAAAGCTAAGGGAGAATAAGGAGTTGGGTGGCTCCTCGTCGCTTCAACCCCTTATCTCCTTTGGCTTTATAGCCAAACATATCTACTCTATTTTGGGTATAGCACCTATCTTTAGGGAAAATATGGCTCTTTAACAATCTCTTTCTTCAATCTTTCCAAAAAGGCAAAGGCAATCCTTTGGGTAGGGTTCACCTAGTCCATTAGTTATAGTGGCCTGCGTGAACTCTATCAAAAGGAGAGGGTTCAGAATTTTGTATCAACAGTGGCAGAGCGCATCGCTCTCCTAGTCCCACCGGACTATTTGCAAATGTAATCATTTGGGGAGGCCGTCCAAAAGGAGGCTATTATGTACCCCCAAAACGCCCGCCGTGGCTACAGGCAACGTGCTCAACGCCGTCGCCAACAAGCTGCAGCCAGACAATTTTTTCCTGAGGAGGAAAAAATGGATACCCTAAAAAAGTATAGCGCGTGGATTATCTGTGCGATAATCCTGTTCGTAACCCTCTGCTGCTGTCTCCCGACTGCAGCCTATGTTGCGTATCGCTCCGGATGGATCCAAAACCCATTCGTTGCTGAAACGCAGCAGCCCGCCCCCGCTTCCCCGACCACCCCGGTCTGGGATCCCACCTGCGAATCGCAGTCGACCTTGATGGGCGTCACTCTGACCCCATTGCAAGAAGGCCCGGCTGTGGCTTGCATCTGGAGCGGAACGCCCGTTACCATCGTCGTCCCCGTCGGCACTTTTGCTGATGTGGATCTCGGCGGTGTGTTCGTTGCTCAGGGCCCCTCCCAACCCATCACTGGCGTTGGCAGGATTACTCTGCGGCAGTGGATTTCGGGCGGAAATGCCGAACTGTGTTCGCATCTCGAAGCGCTGAACCAATACCTCGAAACCCAACCGGGTTTTGGTGTAGCGGCTCCGCTCAACTTCGACTGCGACTAGCAGGCAGTCCCGCGTTATGCTGGCTCTCCCGCAAGGGGGAGCCAGCGCAAGGGCAAAAAAAACAAAGGAAAGAAAGAAGAAAGAGAGGAGAACGCAAGATACGCATATAACTTGCCTGATGAGACCGGCGGCGGCCGGTCGAATTCTTCAAAACAATTTAAGTAAAAAGCCCCTTTCTTCAAAGGGAAGGTGGTACGAAGTACCAAGGGATTTAAATTATGAAAACTCTAGATATTATTATTCCCGTTTACAATGAATCTTTGCGTTTGAAAATCACTTTTCAAGCCCTAAATTCGTTCATCCCTCCTCGTGGAATCAAAATAAATAAGGTAATTTTTGTCAACGACGGATCTTCAGATAATACCTTAACCAAGCTTAAAAATATCCGTCTCAAATTTTCTAAAAAAATAATCTCCTACACTCATAACCAAGGTAAAGGAAATGCTATTAAGCTAGGTTTCCTAAATGCCACTGCCGATTATGCCCTTTTTCTCGATGCTGATATGTCTACTCCATTAACCGAAATAACAAAATTTATGCCTTTTATAAAACAAAACATTCCTGTAATTATTGGTACTCGCAAAAATGGACACTCCACCGTTACTATTCACCAACCTTGGATTAGAGAGCATTTAGGTCGAGTATTTACCCTTTTATCACAACTAATTCTAAATACTTGGGTTACTGATTTTACCTGCGGTTTTAAGGCTTTTTCCCGACCTGCCTACACTACAATTGCCCCTCTTATGGCTATAAATCGATGGGGTTTTGACAGTGAAATCATTTTTTTATCCAAAATATATAATTTTGTAATTCAAGAAAAATCCCTTGCATGGGCTGACAATCGAAATTCACGAGTAAATATTGTCAAAGATTCATTCCAATCACTTCAAGAACTTTTTCAAATCCGCCTAAATCACCTTTCTGGTCTCTACCAACCCACAATTACGGGGTAAAATATGTAGTGACCCCGAAATTAATTGTCATTAGTAGCTACCCTCCCCTTGGCCAAACTCACGGGTTTGGCACTGTCGGAGTTGCTTCCTATACCAAAAACACCCTCACCTCTTTCCCCTCCCCCTTAGACATTCTAGTATTAGCTGAAAAACTTCCAAATCAACCTCTCGAATATCAAGAAAAAAATATTCATGTTCTCCGCTGTTGGCAACGAAACTCTATTTCTGCCTTTCTTAATATTTTTCAAAAATTAAAAAAACATCCTCGAATTCCAGTTTTAATTGAATTTGAAATGGCCATGTTTGGCAACCCCCTGCTCAATATCGCATTCCCCATCTTACTTCTAATTCTTAAGCTTACTCAACATAAAACCACGGTTGTTCTTCATCAAGTTGTCTTGAACTTTAATGAAATCAGTGGTCACATTGGCCAATCCCAAAAAAGCCCACTCAATACTCTTCTAAACTTCCTTTCCTTTTCTTTTTTCAAATTAGTTGTCGCATTATCATCAAAAATTATTGTTTTTGAGCAATTCCTAAAAAATCGTCTCGACCCCAATAATTCCAAAATAAATGTCATTCCCCACGGAGTCGAAATAAAAGAGATATCTCCCTCACTCAAACACTCTGAATTTATTATCACAGTCTTTGGCTTTCTTGCTTGGTACAAAGGTTCAGATTGGATAGTCAAAATAATTAGCCGATACTTTGATCATCATCCAAATTCAAAATTAAAATTAGTTATTGCCGGAGGGCCCAATCCAAACCACCTTGACAAACCCTATTATCAAAGGTATTTGAAAGAGATTAACTCCTATGCCAACAAACATCCTCAAAAAATTATTATCACCGGATTTGTACCCGAGTCTCAAATTTCCAAATACTATTTACAATCTGACATTATTGTTCTGCCATATCGAGTCGGAATGTCTTCTTCAGGCCCACTTTCGCTCGCCTTTACTTACCACAAACCATTCTTATTATCTAAAAAAATTTCCCCCATTCTCCAAACTTCTGATATTTCTCAACTTGTTAATCCGAAAGATGTTGAGTTCGAATTAACTACCAAATCACTGTTAAATCGCCTACTGGCTCTTCAAAAAAATCCGAGCAAAATTAAATCTCTTTCAAAAGCCAGCGAAAATATTTCTATTTCTCGTAGCTGGTCAAATATTAGTCTTCAATATCTTAAATGTCTCGAATTATAGACTATATTGAACATCACGTTTTTGAGATTATTCTAATTGTAATTGTATTTATTCTTTGCGCCACTAATTACACCCCAGGAACTTTTTTAACCGGCTGGGACAATCTCCACCCGGAATTTAATATTTGGGCAAATATCAAACGATCGATTTTTTCCACCTGGCAAGAATATCAAGGGTTAGGACTTCTAGCTGGTATGGCCCACGCCTCTGACCTCGTCCGCCAACTAATAATTCTTCCATTCATCTATCTTCTTCCCACCAATACAATCCGTTATTTATGGCATTTTGGTATGCTATTTTTGGGCACATTAGGCATTTTCAAAACAGTTTTATATATAACCAAAAACAAGTTATCCGCCTTTATTTCCTCTCTTTTTTATCTCCTCAATTTCGCCTCAGTTCAATATTTTTACCTCGCTTTCGACCCATATTCAACATTTTGGGGATTTTTCCCCTGGTTGATTTATTATTTGCTCTTAACACTCGACAATCCAAAACATCTTAAAAAATTATTTTTAGTAAATCTGCTAGCAACACCTAGTTTTTATGTTCAAACCCTATTTGTGGTGTATTTTATCTCAACCTCTCTAATACTCATACTCCATCCAAAAAAAATATATTTATCCATAAAAATTCTGTTAATAATTTTAGCTATTAATAGTTTTTGGCTATTACCTAACATCTATTTCACCATAACTCGAGTTTCTGTCACCCAAGATTCTCATATTAACCAAATGGTTACCTCTCAGTTTGCAGAGCAAAATTTATCCACGATTAATATAAGAAATATTGGACTGCTCCAAGGACAGTATTTTACCCTTCCTGAACTAACATTTTGGCAAAACCACTTCAAATCAATTTCTATTCAACTAATCGGATATGGCCTTACCATTATCTCTTTGCTAGGTATTTTTGTTAGAAACAAATACACAAAATATTTTATAACAATTCTTGCGTTTTGCACGATAAGTTTTGCCCTTTCTAATCTAGATTTTATTCCCCTATTCAGTCAAATATTCCGCAATTCTTTCACCAAATTACTTGTCCCAATAATATTTTCACTCGCTCTTCTTCTTGGTATCTTTTTATCAAAAGTTACTTATCATTTTATCCAAATTGCCCTAATACCATTAATTCTCTTTTATTCCTGGCCCTCGTTCACTGGTAATTTTTTTAGCCCTCAACTCCGTAACCAAATCCCTGTGGAATATTTCGAGCTTTTCAGTTACTTAAAAACCCAACCATCAAATAAAAGAATGTTGATCCTCCCGGAATATAACTATTGGGGTTGGCATGATTACAAGTGGGGCCTTTCTGGGTCTGGTTTTCTCTGGTATGGAATTGATCAGCCAATTACAGACCGAACTTTTGATGTCTGGGATTCAAATCTTGAAAACTTTTATTGGCAATTAAAATATGCCATTAACAGTCAAAATCCGGACTTTTTTAACCAAATTATCAATAAATACAACATTAGTTATATACTTTTTGACTCTAATATTTATTTTCCTGAAAGTAATAATTCTGGAAAAACTCTTCTTGATAATCAAAAAATTATTGAAAATTTTCCCTCTCTTATTTTAGAAAAAGATTTTGGCAACTTAAAGCTTTATTCCACCAACCCTCTCAAATCACCGGTGTCGGCCTACTCAAACCTTCCCAACATAAATCAACCTGGAATTTACCAGCATCAGGACTTTGCTTATACTGATTACTCAAATTATCAAACCAATCCTGAAAAACCATATATTGATTCATACCCCAACGACCCTTTATTCAGCAACCATTTCAAAAGAAACCCAACAATACCAGATACAAGTAATCTAAATTGGCAAAACTGCTCTACCACCGACTCCCTATTCATTTCTGCCATTAATCAAATTACTACATCATACTTTTCCTGCAGTGAATCACTAAAACTAGACCAAAGTTATATCGTAAAAATTAATTCAAAAAATATTTCAGGTCAGCCACCACAAATTAAAATATTTTCACTTACATATCACCGGCTTTTACTTGATAGCAAACTCAACTCCTCCAACAATATTGATTATTTCATAATACCTCAAACAGATATCTACGATTCGGGAATTGGAATTAATCTATCTTCAGCTAGTTTCTCTCAAAAGTCCTCTTCTAACCAAATTATTTCAGTCGAAATCGCACCTATCAATTGGCAAGAAATTTCCAGCTCGCATTCAAATATTCCCACTTCCCCTTCGACATCTACCCCTGTCAATACCACTCAATTCAACCAAGCTTTTTACCAAGTCAGAACAAATTCCAATTTACCAAATTCAACCCTTGTCCTCCCTCAATCCTTCTCCCCCGGCTGGCTGGCAATTTCCAATGGCAAAATCCTTCCCCATTTCTTGGTCAATAACTGGTCCAACGGCTGGACCATCCCTGATCACAGTTCACCAATTACTGTTTACCTCTTTTTTTGGCCTCAGTTACTGCAATTCTTTGGTTTTGGATTGTTAATTGGCACTTTCATCTGGATACTCAGAAAAAATTAGTTTTCTTCATATACTTCTTTGTGACTTCCCACATCTACCAAAGTAATTACGTCACTTTGGCAATAATATACAATTCTTAAATCTGAATTCACAGAAACACTCCAATACATTTTCAAATCACCTTTTAATCTGTGCAATCTTAAGCCTTCGACATTTCCACCCTCAACCAATTCCCGGATAACGTCTTTAATCTCATTACCTAATCTGCGATCACATCTAACTATCACTTCCATTGCATGATCAAAATTCTTTGTCGATCTTATTTTCACTTACCAAGTTTAGCAAAATAGTCATCTAAATCACTAATTTCTCTCAATGTCCCATTTTTTTCTTCAATTTTCGCTTGCCTAATTGCCTCAATCGTTCTTTCCGACAATCTAACCGGAGGATTATTGCCCCATTTCAAATCAGATACGGCTAGATATTTCAAATACCCAGCCAATGTAAAATCATATTCCCCCGCTCTTTTCTCAATTTTTTTCTTCAATTTCAATGGTAAATTTATTTTTATCTGACTCTGTTTTGTTTCCATTACCTATTATAGTACCAATTTCAGGACTTTTCAAGGACAAAAGTTTAGAACTTAGACTTTAGCGTTTATAATCTCAGCAATTTTAGTTCCAACTTCTCTAAATTGCTCTTCTCCCCACCCTCTTGTTGTCATTGCCGGGCTACCAATTCTAATCCCCGATGGTCGGAACGGATTCGCCTTGTCATGCGGAATCGTATTGGCATTAACAATAATTCCTTGCTCTTCTAATTTAATTGCAATATTTTTTCCATTTTCAAAACCACAATCTACCACCATCAAATGATTCTCAGTTCCAAAAGTATTTAGATTTTTAGATTTTAGAGTTTTAGCCAACGCGGCCGCATTGGCGATCACCTGCTTTGTATAATTTTTGTATTCCGGTTGCATACATTCTTCGAAAGCCACCGCCATTGCCGCAATTGTAGCCATGTGCGGTCCACCCTGTAATCCGGGAAAAACTGCACTATTTATTTTTTTACCGAGACTTTCATCTTTTAATAGTCCACGGTTCGTAACTCCAATGATCGCTCCTCTTGGACCCCGTAACATTTTATGAGTCGTCGATGTGATTACATCCACATATTCGTTCGGACTCTCGTATTCTCCAGTAATACACAGTCCGGCAATATGGGAAATATCAGCCACCAACCAAGCCCCCACCGTGTCAGCAATTTCTCGACATTTTTTCCAATCAAATTTATATGGGTAAGCAGTCGTCCCCACAAAAATCAATTTTGGCTTTTCTTCCCTTACCAATCCCTCCATTTTTTGATAATCAATTCGTCCTTCGGAATCCACATCGTACTGGGCCGAACCGTAATATTTTCCGGAAAATGTCACCTTTGGATGTCCATGAGTCAAATGTCCCCCTGCCGATAATTTTAGTCCACAAATTTTCTCACCCGGGTTTACCAATGCCATTAATACTGCACTGTTTGCCGGACTACCCGAGTATGGTTGAACATTAATAAAAGGTACATCAAATAATTTTTTACCCCTTTCTATGGCCAAATTTTCAATTTCATCAATTACGCCGTTTCCCTGATAATATCGTTTTCCACTATAGCCCTCGGCATATTTGTTAGAAAGACACGATCCCAAAGCTTTCAACACATTCTCCGACGCAAAATTTTCACTCGGAATCAAAGTGATCTGATCCTTCTGTCGCTTTTCTTCTTTATTGATTAGATCAAAAACCACATCTTGCATGCCCTATTCTATCATCTCATTCCAGTTGCCAAGGCTTCATTGCCCCTGGCACTTTCTGGCTGATTACTTCCTCTTCTTCTTATTCCAGCTACCAAACACTCCCCCAAACCTCTACACTGAAACCTATTTAAGCAAACTATAATATCGGGAAACCTCATGTCAGCCACACCCATGTTCGCACACCCCGGTGCTAGATAATTAATCTTTTCTATCACCACTTCCATTACTTACATTATCTTCTTTCCTTCTTTGAAAGCAATGCCTTGAACAAAACTTGTCAGTACACACAAATTCCCCACTCCCCAATTCTATGCCACATATTTCGCGCCTTTTTTCCACACTTCTTTCAATTAATAATCTGGCTTCAAATATTTTTATTTCCAACTTTTCTATATCAACAAATTCCATAAGTCGCCTATTTTATCACCCTCCCCCTTCTAAAATCATCAATCATTGTCACCATTTCCATTCCTACCCTTGTAATTTCGTCTCGCCTTTCAATATCAGAATCTCTGTAACAATAATCCACAACCCTCCAGCCCAGTTGATTTGCCAAATTCAAATGTTCTTGTCTTACCCGCCCATGCAATTCTGATTCCTCAAATAAATGATTCAATTCGATTCCACCCAATCTTGGCCCCCTCAAAGTCACCATAATATCTGGATCAGTAACACCTATATTTAAACGAATTAGCTCACCCCTTGTCACACTCGGATCCATAAGTGGTCCCCATATAATACTTGTCCATTTACCATCTTCTTGTAAGATCAGATCTTTATCGTGCATCCATCTGGCAATTGTTGGGTCAAAATTTAATCTGTTCTGCGCGTAAAACCGTTGAGCAGTTCTCACATCCCAACCTTCAGGATTTCCACCCCGAATATAATCGTTAATTCGTCTGCCAATATCACCGTAGTCAATTACTCCATGATCTTTAAGAGGCCAATACACTGGATATTTTACTCTTGCAACTTTTTCACCTCTTTCCTCAAAATGTCGTTGAACAAAACCAAGTACGGCTGTTTTCCCACTATTCGACGGGGCTGTCAGGTTAAACAGCACTGCTAACTTATGTCTCTCACTCATCTATAAAACTTAAATCATTTCTAACTCCTGACTTAAATTGATGTTTACCCCTCACCCTCACTTCCCCACCCTCTACCGCTTTCCACAAGCCACAGCTTCCCTTCTCTCCTTCCCAACAAATTCCTTGAGTAAGACATGTTGGTCCAATATTAGAAAAAATATCAGGTGATTTTTCTCTCAACAAATGTCCTGCCCCAATCGCCATAGCCCTAATTCCCCACTGAGCTCTCCTGCACAACCTTTTTTCCAAAAATTCATGCCACGATCTTGCGTTTCCTCCCATCACAATTTTTGTACCCGTTGCTTCCGGCAAAACAAATCTTGCATCCTCCGGACTAATCCCCTGTTCAATATACCAACGATAATTCGCCTCGTAAGTTGCCATATCCTTTTGATATCTTTGTCTAGTCTCCTTATTTCTTCTAATTGAAGGGGGCATTACATAACTTAAACCAACTGAATCATACTTCACTGCCCTCTGTGATTCATGTCCAAAACCAAAATGCCTGTGCCGAACAAGTTGGTGTGTTTCCACCCTTGATACATCATCAAAAGCAATCGTAAAAAATCCCTGTTCTATTGTTGACACATGACCAACTTCTTCAACTAATTTTATCAATTCTCTACTCTTTTGCTCTGAAATTTTTTCCATTAAAACCGGAGTCGGCTCTGAACTTCGACATCTTCTTATAGTTACTCCAATTACACGTTCAGGGTCTTCTGTTGAACCAACCAAATATACTTTCATTTGCACTTCTTTTGCCATCTCCTCATTTTTACCCCCAAACACCTTCTCCCACAATTAATATTCTGTGTATCAAAATTATTCTCTGCGGTTTATTTTCGGTCGCCCAACTATTTTTCAAACGCTCGCACAGAAGGTAATCGAAAAAGTTCTCCAAAACAAGCTATATCACAGTTCTCCTCAGGCACTAACAGACTGGTTCTAAAACGCTCCATTCTTTGTCCAGCTGGAGTCAACATATTTACTATTGCCAATTTTGGAACCTCTTTCAAAAACATTCTTCCAATTTTCGCTGCAAAACCATAATCTGAATGGCTTTTTATCAACAATACTCCCGCATGAATATCGCCGGGTTTCATTCCTCGAATAAATGCTTCAGCCAACTCTTCTTTGTCTTCAATATTGGGAACATAATAAAACCTTGGTTCTGGCAAATCAACCAGTCGGTTATAAAGCGTTCTTGCGTTCTCTCTATTACCCATAAAAAGAAGACGCTTTAATTCTAGCTCATTATTGTTGGTCATTATTTCAATTCAAACACCACAGTGACTGATTTTGATACAGTTGATGAACCTGGTTCAACGGAAGCTCCTCCGCCCATCGAATCCTTGGCGGCATACATTACCGGATAAGCATTACTCGTCCCCCCTTCGGTTACCGACAACACTTTACCAAGTTTTCTTCCTGAACTCTTGGCCACTGCCTCAGCTTTTTCCTTGGCGTTTTTCATTGCTTCATCAAACAAAGCAGTTTCTACTTTATTGGTATCATCCATTCGAAAATTTGGCCCCCACACGTTTGTCGCCCCACTGCTGGTCAACATATCCGCCAATTTTCCCGCATCATCAATATTGCGAAGTGTAATCTCTACCGAATTATTCACCCTCCATTGACCCTTACGGGATTTTTGCACTCCATTGTCATAATACATCTCTTCTCCCTGATATACCGATAAATTTTGAGTTTGAATGTCTTCGTTTTTTATTCCAAAATCCTTGGCCGCTTTTATTAAAGCTTCAACTTTTTGATTTACCTCAGCCACCGCAGTTTCTTTTTTATCATTCACTGCTTCCACTCCAGCCGTATAAGAAGCAATTTGATTTTTCTCCACACTTTTGCCCTCACCTATTACGGTCACAGTTTCCCCCGGCATCCACGCCACCTTCCCCCAGTTTATTTTATTTAGAGGTAATACATAAACAGCCAACAACACCAATACGATTGTCAGTATTATTTTTTTCATAAATAATTTTAACATTATTTATTAAGCGAGTACTCCCATTCCTTATACCCCATCTCGTCACTATTCGCGTGTATCGTAGTCGTTATTGATCCTGACAGTAATTCCAAACCACTCACAAACATAAAAGCGCGTATCTCTTTTTTTGTCCCATGCTGCCACAAGTTCATTTCTAGTATCGAAACATATCCTCCATATGATGTCTTCTTCATCATCCCCCTCCATTCTGTCGCATCGCTCTCAATACCCTGAATTGCCCCCGACTCTTCTCCATCACGAATCCATTTAATATCAGACATCTTTCCTTGAATATTGTTCCAATCGTTATCCTCAACCAAACCATTTTCACGACTATTAACAATCGCTGTTGATAAAGATTCCCAAAGTTCCAGGATATTTTTTGTAATCTCGACATGTACTGGCTGTTCAGTTTCCACAAACCTATTTTACTATTCTTTATTACATTTCGGGCACTTACCTTTCTTTTTCATGTAATACAACCCACAACTGTCACAATGTTTTAACCTCTCATCGTTTCGACTCAAAACAATCGACTCATTATTAAACATTGAATTAAACCATCCCCCTACATTTCCTTGATAGTTACTCCCTCCATGATTACCAATTGCATTTAATCTAAAACCTCTTTGCCACATTAATCTTTCAAATAAATACACATCATTTTCCCTTCCTACTCTTTTTAATTCCAGTTCAACATCTAAAATATGGCGCTCAATATATTTTTTATTCTTAATATCATCACCTTTTCTAATTGCCTCCCACACTTCCGGCATTCCAGTTATTTTCTCTCCAAAATCACACCAATCTTCCTCAATATTTATTCCAATCGGTTGCGACCGCAAATCCTCAGAGTTATTAATCGGGTCCATACTTACGCCTCCATTTTTTAATACCTCGACAGCCATTTTCAACATCACTTCCGGCGATTCAGTTACTACCAAACCACGACATTCCAACTCCACATCCCTTCCCCTCACCCTCTTAACTCTAGCTGCCACAATTCTTCCATCAATATATTCACCACCTTTCGGTGAAAACCAAAAAATTAATTTATAACCATCCACTGCCAAATCAAAAATATTACTTGCCCCTCTTTTTTCTTGTTCATAAAATGGCATCCCCTCCTCGTATTCATAATTCAGCTTTTCTCCTCGTCGCCACATTCTATATGGATTTATCCGCTGTACAGGCGCAACTCCATCTCTTTCCTCACAATATACTCCCGACTTTTCACCCAAACTTTGTTCTCTTAAATTTTCAAGATATTTCTTTCCCATATTTACTTAGTGCTCGTAAGTTTTAGTAATCCGACTTGGTCGTCATAGCTTTAGCGACGTCGACCTTTACGGTTGCGGCCCAGTGGAGGATTTTCACCTCGCTTCCCTTATAACCTTATTTTATTTCTCTACTTAAAATAAACAAGTAATCAGATAGTCTATTCAAATATTTCCCAACCAATTCGTAATTCTTCATCGCTACTGCTCTTCTCTCCGTCCTTCGACACACAGTTCTCGCCCAGTTAATCATCACGTTCATTTCAACCCCCGGTTTCAAAAACTTATCAACCGGTTTCTCCATTCTCTCAATATCCTTTTCCATCAATTTTATTGAATCCTCAAGTTCAATATTTTTGACATACCCAGCCAAATATCCCATTATTTGGTACAAATCATGGTTTATCGCCAGTCCAATTCTTTCCAATTTTGCCACTCCAATTACTGCCGATAATTCGTCTATTTCTCCGATTAATTCAATCAACTGGTCATCCTTGGGCAACCTTTTACCCAAAACATCAGTCATTCCTTTATCTCCTTTTTTTGTAACTACTGTCATATTATTTTATTTTACTTTTAATTTTATTCCAACGCTCTACCTGCTTTTTATTACGGCTACCTTCTATCGTCTCATCAATTCTTGCTACAAATTGTTCGTTTGGTTTTACCCCTTTTAATAAATGAAGTTCTACCAAATCTATTTGATTTTGAATTACTATCTTAGGATCATATTTATCCGACTCCAACAACTCACCGGTTACTTGAATGGCTTGATCAATTTGTCCATCACGTGCCAAAGCGCCTGAAAATGACGAAACCCACGAAGGATTATCCCCAAACTTTTGTTTTCCCTCATCGTAAACAACCAGAGCACTTTGAAACCCACCCGCATTCTCACAAGCATCAGCGAGTCGTATTCTATCAACCACCGAATCAGGATGTCTTTCTACAATTTTATTCCTGATCCCAATCTCTTCTTCAGACTTACCCACCTTCCAATAACCCACTGCCAAGTTTCTTAACATAATGTCGCTCTGTTGGCTTAAAGGAACTCCTTCCATAATAGCAATAGCCCCTTCAACATCACCAGCTTTTGAAAAGTTACTAGCCAATCTCCTAATTCTAATATTACTTCTTCCTATTTCAGGATTAAATATTTCCGCTTCTATTGTTAAGTCGGGTATATAACTTAACAATTCTGTTCCAGCTGCCTTTTTCAAACTCTCGTCATTTGTTTTCAACACCGTCCTATCCGCCCTTTTAGCTCTGATTATTTCTGCAACTTCAACACTTTTTAGCTCATCCCCAACTTGATCTAACCATTTCCCGTCTACTATCTCAGTAACTTGATTTTCTTGAGCTTGAGTGTAATCAATTTTCCAAATTTTATCATCGCTTGTAACTCCCATTAAGAAAACGTGCGTATCATCTTTTACCAATCCTTGGGTACTACCAACAACAACAACGTGCTCGATACCCATTTCTTCTAAAACCATACTCGCAATCGTAGTCTTACCTTCGCAATTCGCTTTGCCAGTCTCCATTATGTCCTCAATTGTGCCATGCCCCTTTTCGTATGGTATTGAATCCAGCCAATTGCCAACCATCCCCATCAAAGCAAGCTCGTATTCAACAGATTTTTCAATTGACTCAGTTCTCAAATTCGACAAGTTAGATTTTGCTTCTTCGATTTTTTGTTTGTCTCCTCCAATTTTTGTTAACAACTCACTGCTAGCTCCATCAATCATATTATTTTATTGTAGAGACGTTCTGCAGAACGTCTCTACTTAAACCAATTTATTACGAGCATTTTGAATACCCACAATAGTTATTTGAACATTTAAAGCACCCCTCTTCTGCATAAAGTGGTGAGCCACAATCGGGGCAGCTGGAAAATTTGCTTTCGGTAACTGCCTGCTTGGTTCTAATTTCCGCCAATACTTCTGGTTTTGCAATTGGCACCTTTTCTTCTTCGAACATATCTAATTGCTCACCTCTTGACACCTCCATCAACATTTTTCCAACTGCATCAAACATACTCAACACCGAATTTGTCCCCAACCCCACTCTTTGTCCACAGGATATTCCCACCAACTCTTCAGCAATTTCATCCAAAGTTGCTCCGTATTTAAGAGCCAACGATGCCAAACGGCCAGTCACCTCGGCCGACCCAGCCATATATCCACCCGATTTGCCCAAAGTCACAAACACTTCCACCGGCCCATCCCCATCTTCAAAAAATACTGATGTATATACTTTTCCAGCATCACAAGCCTTACGCATCCTCACCCCTCTAGCCACCTCCGGCGTCTTCTTTTTCCTGCCCGCCAAGACTGCAGAGCTGTCGGCGGGTCTTTGCTCATTTTTTACCTGCTGTATCACCTCTTTCTCCCTACTTCCACTTCTATATATAGTAATCCCTTTGGTCCCAAGTCCATAGGCTAGTTTGTAAGCAGTTCTCACATCTTCCAATGTCGCTTCTTTGGGGAAATTTATAGTTTTCGAAACTGCGTTATCAGTATATTTTTGAAAAGCCGCTTGCACCTTAACATGCCACTCGGGACTAATTTCTAGAGCAGTTTTAAATATGTTTTTTACCTCATCCGAAAACTCTGTCAGTCCTTCTAATTTTCCGGCATTATCAACCACTTTCTTCACCAATTCTTCGCTATAAATATTTTTATCCTCCAAATATTTTTTAAATATTGGATTCAATATATATAGTACTTTTCCCTCAACCGTATTTTTTTGATAACCAAGCGCAAAAGCCGGTTCAATCCCAGACGATGCATCAGCAATCATCGAAATAGTTCCTGTCGGTGCTATGGTCGTAATTGCCATATTGCGCAATTTATTTTCCGTTCCGGCAAACACCGAAATATCCCAGGCAGGGAACACTCCCCGGGTTTTTGCCAACTCGATTGATGCTTCGTGGGATTTTTCATTTACAAACTTCATCACCTTCTCTGCCCAAGCCAAACCCTCTTCTGAGTCGTATTGAATTCCCATTTTGTACAACATATCAGCAAACCCCATTATTCCCAACCCAATTCTTCTGGTTTTATTAACCATCTCCCGGATTTTTTCCACCGGAAATTGATTTACTTCCACTACATTATCTAAAAAATGAACCGATTCTTTTACTACCCGGGCCAATTCTTCCCAATCCAAATCTCCCCCATCGGTAAATCTAGCCAAATTTATCGATCCCAAATTACACGCATCATAAGGCAAAAGGGGCTGTTCGCCACAAGGATTAGTCGCTTCAATTTTGCCCATACTCGGCACCGGATTGCTCGACGGCTCATTCATCCGATCAATAAACACCAATCCCGGATCACCATACTGCCAAGCCAATCGAGTAATCAAATTAAATACTTTATAAGCATTTAATTTCATCATCACCTCACCATTTCTGGGATTAATCAGCTCATACCCTTCCCCACTCTGCGCTGCTTTGGCCCATTCATAAAGTTTTTTAATCTCTATCTCAATTTCTCGCAATCTGGCATCCACATCCCGATTGGCTTCAGCCAATCTAATTTTTTCTACCACTTCTTCTGGTACGGAATCATCCTGACAAAACTTCTTATCAATCTCAATCTGGTCCATAAACTTGTTAGTTATGGCCAGGGAAATATTAAAATTAGTCAGCGAATATTCATCCAATTTCACCACCGCAAACCGCAACACATCCGGATGATCAACCGACAACATCCCCATATTCGCTCCGCGCCGAACTCCTCCCTGCTTAATTTGTGAAGTCACATCGTTGTAGGCTTGCATAAAACTAACCGGGCCCACAGTTGTCCCACCCGATGATTTGATGTAATCACCCGAAGGTCGAAGTCGGGTAAATGAAAAACCCGTTCCTCCACCACTTTTATGGATTTTGGCCATATCCGACATGGTTTGCAATATCGAATCCATCGAATCATCAATTGGTAGAACAAAGCAAGCCGACAACTGTTGTTTTTCTTTGCCCGCATTGACCAAACAAGGCGTGTTTGGGAAAAACTTCTGCTGTGCCATCATTTGGTAAAACACCTTCGCCTGTGTCTCAAAATTTCCTCCGTCGCCTTTTGCAATGTTGTAAGCCACTCTCCAAAAAATATCTTTTGCAGTTTCGATTGTTTTTCCATCTTCACCTTTCATCGCGTATCTCGTTTCGGCAATATATTTGGCATTATCCGACAACACCGGTTCCATCAAATCAATATTTGTAGTACTTCTTAAGTTCAAATTATCCATTTTTCTTTAGATCAGTTAATAAATTATTAAAATCGTTTATATTTTTAAAATCCATATATACAGTGGCAAACCGAATATATGCCATTTGATCAACATTTTTCAAAGCCTCCATCACCAATTTGGCGATTTCCTTGGACGGCACTTCCACTGATTCATAATTCAAAAGTTTCCTTTCAATTTCATCAATCATCTTTCCCCGTTCCTCCGATGACAATTTCCAACAAGCTTTTTCAAAACATCTTTCTAACTTCGCCCTTTGATATTCCTCCGCCCGACCATCTTTTTTTATTACTCGAATTTCAATGTTCTCGACGCGTTCATAAGTGGTAAATCTTTTTTCGCATTTGACACATGACCGACGCCTTCGAGTTGCCTTGCCTTCCAAAGCATCTCGACTTTCAACTACATTTGACTCATCAAAATTACAATATGGACATTTCATAGATGGACGCTATGAATAGCGTACGTCTATCATCTTATCCCCCACCCAAAGTGTCGGTCAACCACCAACAAATAGAACAGAGGGGGTCAATTATTTCCCTTTCGGTAATTATGCAAAAACTAATCCATCCACAAAACCAAAATAGAAGAATCCTTAATAACTTGCTGGAACATACAAACCACTAAACAGCCACAATAAATCATGTTAACATGATTTAAATACAAATCTTACAAAAACTATGTCAAAAAACACCATCACCGACACACTAAGAACTGCAACCACTCGAATATTTAATCCAGAAAGACAAAAACGGGAAGAGCAACAGTCAAACCTAAGGGGTGATCTCATGGAAGCCGCCCACAAGTTAGAGTCCTTCTATAGAAATCAATCTGACCAGATGAGAAAAACATCAAATAGCAGAGGCTCGAGAGAACAACTTGAAACTAGTTTTATGGATACTGATGGCACAGTTCGAATAGTGGATTTTACCACTTATGATAAATATAGAAATCCCGGCCAGCTAAACGAGGTTACCTCTTACGTCGAAGATGGTTTTCTCGATATTAAGATTGAAACTGACTATCCAACAGACCCAAATAGTAAAGAATATGACCGATATTCAAACATTAAAATTAAAGGAAAAAGTCTAATCCCCGAATATCTCCATGATCAAGGCGTAACAAGCATCTCTTTAGGTAAAGATTCTCTAACTGTAGACCTAGGAGAACCCGGTCGAACCACTTACCTCGAAGGAAGTGGGGTGGGGTATAAAATTTATTACACACAATTCGAACCAGAAAATGAAAAAGACCCACATTTATCTCGTTCAGCCGGACCAAAAGGTGATATCCGTGAAATTACAGTTTTACTTTGGGACTGGGACCACCCATCAGCCATAGACAAAACCGGTGCTCGTTTTTCTCAAAATGGCGCACTCAACATATCTCTTAACCAAAATGGAGAAGTTAATACCAGCCAACTGGAAGATACAGATGATACTCTTCAAATCGAGAATAAAACCGTTCGGGATGAAAACGGAAATGTAAAATTAACACTCACGCATAAGGGTCATAGCCAAGAAATTTTGCTCCCTAAAATTGAGCCAGAGATACCACTATCTATCGCAGAAGATCTTGTTGACCATATAACGGCTTAAACCCCTTTGTTAGACCGCCTTTATCCAAAATTATATATACCGATTTACAATTCATAATTCATAGTAATTTTCAGGTATAATACTTCCATGCAAAAAGTTATCGGTTTTCTTCAGGAAGTTAAGGGTACCTTCAAACAAATCTCCTGGCCCAAAAAAGACTCTTTAATTCAGCTGACTTTTGTGGTAATATCCATTTCGATAATAACCTCCCTAATTTTAGGCGGTTTCGATTATCTTTTTACTCAAGGAATGGGCTTGCTTGGCCAATCAGTTCAGGCTCCCCCATCAACCTCAACTGAGCAACCAGTTATCACCTTGGCCCCATCGCCAATAATCACTCAAGCTCCGTTACCAAAAAATTAAATAAATGCCAAACAATAGCACCAAAACCAACAAAAAAGACTTTTTGTTCAAACTTTCTCCAATTGAACCTACAATTGATGCTGCTTGGTATGTCATCAACACCTATTCTGGCCACGAATACAAAGTAATCGACGCTCTTCAAACCCGTATCAAAACCATGGGTTTGGAAAATGAAATCTTTCAAGCCATCGTCCCTATCCAGTCCAAAATGATTATCCGCCGTGGAACCAAGGTCAAAACTCAAGAAAAAACCTTCCCCGGTTACGTCATTATCCAAATGGAACTAACCGACAACTCCTGGGTTACTGTTCGCACCACTCAAGGTGTAACCGGCTTCATTGGTATTGAAAACCAACCCACTCCAATTTCCCAAAAAGAAGTTGACTTGATCCTTAAAACCACCGAAGAGGATAAACCAAAATTTCAAACTCCTTATTCTGCTGGTGACGTTGTCAAAATTATCAATGGACCTTTCACTGATTACATTGGCTCCGTCGACACTGTTGACATCGAACGCGGCAAACTTCGTGTTCTCGTTTCCTTTTTCGAACGCGAAACCCCCGTCGAACTCGACTTACTCCAAGTCAGCAAAGAACTCTAACCTATGTCCAACTTCTTGCTTTCTTCTGAACTACTCAAAGAGTATCCCCATCTGTCCCCTGGCCCCGACGATGGATTGTTGTCTACTTGCCGCTGTACTCGCACAGGATTTCTCTGCCACCAAATTCGAAATGCCAGTATTCTCTCCCAAAAAAATGCCAACGGTCAAAAAGAAATCATTAGCATTACCAAAGCCGACGTCCCATCCTGCCGGGCTTGTGAATCTTAAACTTGCCTTTTGCCCTCATTTATTAGATAATACTCCCACTATTCTTTTGCCCGTTTCATCGGGGCTTCTCTTAAGAATCATTTTTAAATAACCAATAACAAATTTATATTTGGAAATTGTAAATTTGTAATTTGGAAATTATATTTATATAAAACAAATGGCCAAAAAAATTAAAACAATCGTCAAACTAGCTCTCCAAGCTGGAACAGCTAATCCTGCTCCTCCAGTCGGCACCGCTCTCGGTCCTCATGGTATCAAGATCATGGACTTCTGCAATGAATTCAACGAAAAAACCAAAGACATGAAAGGTTCGTTGATTCCTGCTGTTATCACCATTTTCGAAGATCGATCTTTTGAGTTTTACATCAAAAAACCACCAGTTTCTGACATGATCAAAAAACTCACCGGTATCACCAAAGGTGCTGCCACCACTGGTCGTGAAAAAATTGGCAAAATAACCAAAAGCCAAATCGAAAAAATTGCTGCTGAAAAATTATCTGATTTAAATACCCAAGATTTACAAGCAGCTATGCGTATGGTCCAAGGCACCGCCGTATCTATGGGATTTGAAATTGTTGATTAATCCCCAATTCAATCTCCCTAAATCCCTCTTTGACAAGAGGGACTTAAAAAATAGTTTTTATTAAAAATTTAAAACAAAAAAAATGAGCAAAACCTCACAAGCGAATAAAATGAAGTCCGCCTTGGGCGGAAAAACAAAAACCGCAGATGTGGAAGTTCAAGCACCCGTTGCTGAACAAAAGGCCGATGTAGAGACGCAAGATCTTGCGTCTACAGAAACCCCCACCACCGAGTCAACTGTTACTAGAGTGGCCAAAGTCCGCAGCAAACGTTATACCGCCGCCAAAAAGCTAGTCGATGTCGATAAGCTCTATGCCTTATCCGACGCTATCGAATTGGTCAAAAAGACCTCTTTATCGAAGTTCGAAGGTAAAATCGAAGCCCACGTTACCACCACTGATATCGGTAACATCGGTGAAATTGCTTTCCCCCACTTGGAAACTGCCAGCAAAAAAGTCGTTATCTTAAACGACACCATTTTGGCTGAAATCAAAGAAGGTAAAGTCAACTTTGACATTCTTATCGCTACTCCCATTACCATGCCCAAGCTTCTGCCCTTTGCCCGCGTTCTTGGTCCAAAAGGTTTGATGCCTAATCCAAAAAACGGCACTTTAACCGATAAACCAGAAGATGCTGTCAAAAAACTTGGCGCCGCCAAAACCATGGTTAAAACCGAGAAAAAAGCTCCAGTAGTTCACATAATTGTTGGTAAAGTTTCCCAACCAGAAAAGGAAATCTCCGCCAATGTAGCTGAACTAATCAAAGTCATCAAAGCTCCAAAAATCAAAAAGCTCGCACTTTGTGCCACCATGGGCCCAAGTGTTAAGGTCAAAGTTGAGATTACGAAGTAATCGAAATCCGCCGAGGCGGATAACTTAAAATACCCCCTTGTTATTTAGGGGGTATTTTTGTATCATCACATCCTCGTTTCAATCACCATGCCTGTCAACTCAAAACTCAATCACTGTGGAGTTGACTTTGGAACCACTAACTCAACCCTTGCGATTTCCAACTCCCAAAATCCAACAACCATACCTATAGATAGGCAAAATAATAACCCAGACATTTTAAAATCCCTCATTTACTTAAACCCTTCTCACAAAATTTCTGTTGGTTCACAAGCAATTGACAATTATCTCCACGATTTAAAAACTTATCCTTCAAAAGCACCTCGTATTGTCAATACTGGGAAAATGATTAAAGTGATGACCCCAACTGGTAGTGGTGTCATGAAAGCAGATTGGGTTCCCCAAATTATCGAAGTCGATGACTCGGGTCGTGGACGATTACTTCAATCACTAAAGTCCGTTCTAACCAGCTCATCATTTACCGGGACAAATATATTTGGCAAGTTTTATTCTCTTGAAGATCTACTAACCATGCTTCTTTCCCAAATAAAACAAAATGCCCAGCAAGAAATTGGGCAGCAGGTTGATTCGGTCGTACTCGGCCGTCCGGTTCGCTACGTTGGAACAGGGCAAGAGTCAACCGCTCTTGAAAGAATGCATCGCATCGCCACTAATTCTGGTTTTAAAAATATTGAATTTGAATATGAGCCAATTGGTGCTGCTCTCAATTACGGCATTAATATTAAATCCAATCAAAATATCCTGGTATTTGATTTTGGCGGAGGCACTCTTGATATTTGTATAATGAAATTACCCGAAAAGAAGGTACTTTCAGTATCCGGACGGCCAATCGGCGGTGATTTGTTGAATTCCAAAATCGCCGAATCAAAATTATTTCACCACTTTGGTTCCGAATCTATTATTAACGACAAACTATCCTTCCCCCGTTATCTTCTTTACCATCTTTCGTCTTGGTATCAAACCACCATGTTAAAAAATGTTTCCGATATTTCTACCATCCAGGATTTGATAATTAAATCCAATCAACCCGATAAAGTAACCAATTTGCTAAATCTAATTATCAATGATTATGGTTTCGAGTTTTTCCGCACCATCGATGCCACCAAAATCGAACTTTCAACCAACTCACTTTCCACCTTTAATTTTAATCATCCCAATTTATCAATTGTTCAGAATATCTCTCAATCGGATTTTGAAAACAGTATTGAAGCCGAACTTGAATCAACCAAAAGTTGTCTTACCGAGGCTCTAAATTTGGCCTCACTTACACCAAATCAAATTGACAAAGTTATTCTCACCGGAGGTTCATCTCAAGTCCCTATCTTTCAAAAATTGATCACCGATATTTTCCCCACCGAAAAACTTATTAGTTCCGATTATTTTTCCGCCGTTGCCCTTGGCCTTGGCCTTCGAGCAGAACAAATCTTTGGTAATAATTAAACATGACCCTCAAACTCCCCGAAAGAAAGTGTCATTGGAAAAACAATCCTTCAACCGGTAAACACATGGAAGTCACTGCACCAAAATGTAGACTATGTGATGGAAGTCAAAGTTCTGGCACTCGCCTTCGTTGCAATGCCTATCTCCCCCTACAACCTCGCCAAATCAATTAATTTATCAAGCAATTTCGCAAAACTCATTCCCATCGCTTTTGCTTCTTTTGGTAACAACGAGTTTGGTGTTAAACCTGGAATAGTGTTTATCTCCAGCACATAAGCCTGATTATTACGGATAATATAATCAATTCGCGAAAATCCTTTGCATTTTAACAACTTAAATATTTTTATACTTGTTTCCTGTATATATTTAGTTATTTTTTCATCAATTCTAGCTGGAACAATTTCTTCTGACATACCATTAGAATATTTTGCTTCATAATCAAAAAAACTATTTTTAGGCACAATTTCAATCACCGGCAGAGCAACGGGGTTTTCATTTCCAAGCACCCCACAGGATACTTCCACCCCATCAATATATTCTTCCACCAACACTTCATCACTAATTTCATAAGCTTTATTAAACGCCTCCACCAATTCACTTTCTTTTTTCACAATACTTACCCCTACACTCGAACCACTATCAACTGGCTTTACCACAACCGGCAACTGGAGCTTAGTAATGCTCTTATGTTCACTCACCACTTCCCATTTTGGATTTAAAATTCCTTGTTCATTCATCAACCGCTTAAACACTTCTTTGTCCATACCAACAGCTGAAGCCATCACTCCTGGGCCAACATACGGTATTCCCATAAAATCCAATACTCCCTGTAGTTTTCCATCCTCTCCAAACGAGCCATGCATCGCAATAAATACCACCTCTGGATTAATTTTCCTTAACTCATCAACAAAATCAATATCTCCCCTATTTTTACCCAAAACCACCTGAGAAACCTCATATTTGTCTTTATTAAGATTCTCGACAACCTCCTTTCCCGAAGCGATCGACACCTCGTGTTCGGGACTTCGCCCACCCATCAGTACCGCCACCTTTATTTTTTTCATTAAAAATAGTATACCATATCTACTTATTAACACAAATATCAGATTTATTTATTGCTTTTATAACTTAATATGTTTATAATTCTATCATGTCTGAATACCAAACTCTAAATCTAATCACCATCGACTCCTCCGCCCTGTTACGTAATTACAATTATTTCCAGCAATTAAATCCCCATGCTCAAGTTTGCCCTGTTTTAAAGTCCAATGCTTATGGCCATGGACTTATCCAAATTGCCAATTTTGTCGATCAACAACTTAAAACACCCTACATTATGGTTGACTCTTTGTATGAAGCCTACGAACTATACAAAAACAGCACCCGCACTCCAATTATGATCATGGGATTCACCGATCCTCAAAATTACTCCATTTGGAAAAAATTACCCTTCACCTTTACTGTCTACGACGAACAATCGCTTTTGGCTTTAAATGAACATCAAAAAGGAGCCAAGGTTCACCTTAAACTCGATACTGGCATGTGTCGTCTTGGTATTCAAGAAAAACAAATTGGCAGTTTTATTAATGTCTTAAAAAAATGCCAAAATATTCAAATCGAAGGTATTTACTCCCATCTTTCTCAAGCCGACAACCTCAAAAAAAATACTTTTACTAATAACCAAATTAAATTGTTTAAAAAAATGGTTTCCAGGTTTGAAAATCAGGGATTTAGCTTCAAATACAAACACATTTCCGCCACTGCCGGGGCAACTACAATTCACGATCCTTATTTCAATTTAGTTCGTCTTGGCCTTGGCTTTTATGGTTATTCACCCTTTGGTTCTCACACTCAAGAAGGTCGAGTTCAAAGAATGTCACTTCAACCAGCTTTAACTTTTACTTCAAAACTTGCTCTCATCAAAACTATTACTGCCAAAAGCCAAGTTGGCTACGGCGGTACTTACGTCACCAAACAGGATGAAACAATAGCTATTCTTACTGCCGGATACAACGAAGGAATCCCCCGCGAGCTAAGCAATAAGTCTTCATTCCTTTTTAAAAACATTCAATGTCCTATCGCAGGAAATATCTCAATGAACATGACCACCATTAAAATTCCTCGAACAATCAAACCCGAAATTGGGGATAAAATCACAATTATTTCTTCAAATCCCGATGACATCTGTTCAGTCTACAAAATATCATTAATATTAAATACAATTCCTTATACAGTATTAACTGGGTTACACTCAAGTATTAGACGAATAATATTATGAAACAAAAACTCGGTCTCTTCGTCCTCTACTTTCTCCGTTTTTGCGCTCGGATCCAACTTGCCAAACTAAAACTACTTAACCCCAATCTAAAAATCGTCGGTATTACCGGCTCAAGTGGCAAAACTTCTTGCTTACTCGCCTGCCAAGCCGCCCTCTCTCCCCATTTTAAAGTCAAAACCAATTACGGTGGCAACTCCGAATCAGGTATTCCCCTCTCAATTTTAGGTATCCAAATTACTAATTTCAAAATTTCTGATTGGCTCAAAGCCATGTTCTTGGCCAAAATAAAAGTCCTTACTAACTGGCAAAAATACGATATCCTCCTTCTCGAAATGGGAATCGACTCGGCCAAATCACCTAAAAACATGGAGTATCTTCTCACCATTGTAAAACCAGACATCGCTATCTTTCTCAATGTTTCTTCTGTCCATTTGCACCAGTTTGATTCACTTAATCAAATAGCCGAACAGAAATCACTACTAGCCAACCATGCCAAGGTAGCCATCGTCAATACTTCAGATAAATTAGTCAAACAATATACAACTAACTCAAATACTCTGCCCATCACCCCCATAAATATTAAAATTAAAGATTATGCTTTCCCAAAAGCTTATGATTTAACTTTTGGTGCGGCTATCAAATTAGGAACGTTATTTAATCTCCCCTCATCAACTTTAATAAAAAATATTAAAAATAATTACCATCCAGCTCCTGGCAGAAACACACTTTTACCAGGAATTAATAACTCAACCATCATCGATAGCTCATATAACTCATCCCCAATTGCCACAATTGAAATGTTGGAGCTTCTCAAAACTTTTCCTTCTCCTCGAATTGCCGTGCTTGGTGATATGCGCGAACTTGGCAGTGCCACAGAATTAGAACATAAAAAAATATTCGACCACGCTTTAAAATGCGCCAATCAAGTTATTACCATCGGCCAAAATTTTAAAAGTCAAAATAATTTCAAAAATTGGCAATTAGCTTCAGAATACATCAAAAATAATTTACCTCCCCACTCCACAGTTCTTGTCAAAGGCTCCCAAAACACAATCTTTTTAGAGGAAGTTGTCAAAAGTATTCTCGCAGACCAATCAGATAGTACCAAACTCTGTCGTCAATCCCCTTATTGGCTTAGGATCAAATCCTAATCATTGCTCGTTTGTTGATAATTAGTGTAATATCTTCTTATGTTCAATCTATTTCCCAAAAAACAACCAGTCCCCGATGTTGCCAATGAACCAGTCAAAGAGAATCCAAAACCCGAACAAAAACTCAACAGTAACGGAACGCCCAAAGTCGAACTAAATATCGACCGCAATGCTCTTAAAAATCTAAAACTAGTCACTGTCGCCTACTCTCACGTCGAACGTGACATGTTCCCCACCCAAGACGCTTACGATGCCGAAATTGAAGTTGAAGATCGTGCCAAAGAAGTCGCTGAGGTTATCGAAAAACTAGGCATTAAAACTATTCTTACCTCCGGTAATCAATATTTTCTTACCTCACTTTTAGTTGACAAACCCGATTTGGTTTTAAATCTTGTCGATACTCTCAAAGGCAAAGACCGTCTACAAACCTCCGTTCCTGCCGCTTTGGAATTATCCAACATCCCCTACACCGGGGCTGGTATGGAAGGTTTAATTATTGGCAATGATCGCAATTTAACCAAAAGGTTGATGATGGCCTACGACATTCCCACTCCGGCTTATCAATTTATTCGCCGAGCTGGAACTAGTGTCCAAGAGGATCTCGGTCTTCCCTTAATCGTCAAACTCTGTGGCTCTGGTGGATCTGTTGGCATCGACAACAAAGCTGTCAAAGAAACTTACAAAGAAGCTCAACGAAAAATCGACAAAATGATTTCAGTTTACAAAATGCCGGTTATCGTTGAACAATTTATCGACGGTCCGGAAATTACTGTTTGCGTGTTCGACGATGGAATCAAAAATCACGTATTTATGGGGCAAAAAGTCTTCCGTAAAAAACCCGATGGCAAACATTATTTTACCAGTATCGAAAGTTATGAAGATATAAGGGCTTATACCTACATTCCAGTTGAAGAACCAGTTCAAACCAAAGTTGCTCGTCTGGCCGTTCGAGCTTTCAACGCTCTCAACCACAAAGACTATGCCAAATTCGATGTTCGTTATGACGATCGGACCAATACCCCCTACTTTACCGACTCCAATCCTAATACTGCTTTTGGTCCTGACATGGGTCTGCCTTTTACTGAAGTTGCCAATATGTATCACGTCAGCTTTGAAGACATTGTAGCTTCCATGTTGACCAAATATGCCAAACAACTTTCCAAACCTTAAAAGAATCGCTCAGGAAAATAGCTATTATTGCGGTCCGGCAAGTCTGGAAATGCTTCTTGGTAATTTCGATGTCATCATCACCCAACAACAAGTGGTCGATTCGCTCGGACTTCAAAAAGATATTTTTGATCGGGGAATAACAATTGAGCAAATGGGTTCATTTGTCAAAGAGTTTTATCCCCAATTTACCTTTTGGTTCAAATTCAATTCTACCGTTTCCGAACTTTCCAAAATTATTAACGAATACCACTATCCAGTCGGAGTTGAGTGGCAAGGAATTTTTGATTATCCCGATGAAGAAATTAACGAGGATGAAGATGATGATCCGGGGCACGTTTCAATCATTACCGATATTGATACAAACCACAATGTAATTCGTATTGCCGACCCCGATTCTCATTATGCCGGAAATGATCGCCAATTTTCGATTCTTCAGTTCGAACGGCGTTGGTGGGATTTAAATGAAATTAGAAACCCAATCACTCACAAAATCCAGGAGGTTGACGATTATCACGGACTATTCTTAATTACCGAGAAACGTTTTATATTCCCCGATTCGTTTCAACTTCTTACCCCTTAAACTCTTTCTCTTTTTTCATTTCTCTTTCAATCAAGTTACGCAAGAACACTGATCGTGGGATCATTCTCTTTCCCGCTACCCAGTCAAGATAGCTTAAAATTTTTGGTGAAACGAAAAAGTTAAACCGAACATCCGACTTTTCTCTTGCCTTTTCCAAGAGCTTAGTTAGAACATTCGAAACATCCGATTCGCCATAATTTGCCACAAATAACTTGTCTGTTTGCTCAAGTGTCGACAAAATATTTGGTTTGTTTTCACCTTTATACAGCAAAATCGTCGGTTTTGACAAATCAAGCGACATTGATATCAAATAGCCAACACTTAGACTTTGACTTGAAATCTCAGCAACAACGATATCTGACTTTTTTATTAAATCAATTATTTTTTTATGAAAGTCAACTTTCTTATCCTCTCCCAAAGCATCAAGATCCTTTTGGGAATAATTCATTACATGCTCATAAAAAACTTTATCTCCAACTTTCTTAAGGGTACTTACAATATCCTCATAACTCTTAACACTGCTCTCCTTATTTTTTATTGATGCAACAAAACAAATTTTCATATAATGTATTTTAATCTAAAAAACTTCTAACGTCACCTATCACTAATTTACCATCTAATGTTAATAGCTCATCTCTCCTAGATACATAATAATTCCCCAAACGATAAAACATTCCACCAGTAACAAACTTAATTTTTATACCCAGCTTTTTGGCAAAATCAGATATTACCTCATAACCTTGTTGTGACATTGCAATTGTATTTACTTCAACAATTTCAGGCAATAGCTTATTGGCGTGTAAATATAATAAAAAGCCAATTGTCGTCATTCCCGACACAATACACAACTCTACAATTCTAATATTTTTTGCCCCCTCGAGTGCAACTTTAAAATTGTTGTTACTTGGAAAGCTATCTGATGCATCCAAATTCATTCCAAAACAAAAAGAATTATCTTTTATTATCGGTATTCTTTTACATTCAATTGCCAAAGTGTTGCTGTGAACTTTTTTTCGCTCTAAATAATTCAAAAAATAACTTCCTCCTTTCATCGGCACAATCGTCAAATCAGGCTTTGGATATTTTTTGGCCTTCCTTACTTTTGTAATGTTATCTGCTAAGCTAGCCATAATATCCGAATATTTTCGTTTTCGATCTTCAGAAATAACCGGCCGAGATGAGTAATTCACAACATCAATCAAAGAATCCAACAATTTTGAAGTTTCATCAGACAATAATGATATCGACTCCAAATCATCCCTATTCTCCCTGATTCTCGACTTCACATCGACAATATTCTCTATTAAATCAACAAACATCCCGTTAAAGTCAACATAAAAAGTGTTGAACTTACTTGGTCCTTTATACCAATCAGCACAAATACCCGATACATCAATCTCACGACCTCTCAAGTTGTCCCATTTTATTATCCTTCCATTAAAGGAAAAAGAATCACTAAGATTTTTCTTCATAGCCCAGATATTGTATCACAGATATAATGAATTTTTCCCTAAAAACTGCACACTCTCCCCTACCACCTTCTCCCATCCGCCAGCTGGCGGATTACTCAAATTATGATCTGCACCTGGATAAATTATCAATTCGACATCTTTTCCCAAACTTTTCATCCTACTTTGCAAAATTTCTTGCCACTCAACCTTGCACCATTCATCAGCCGTTCCCTGCATTATCACCACCGGTGAATTAATCCATTGTAAATAATTTTCAAAAGCATACCTCCTGGCATCATAATGTTTTTCAAAATCTTCAATTATCCCTTTGACTGGACTACCTTCATCAATAGTCGACAGCACCGACTCGGGAAATGTTTGGGTCATTGGCGCCCACAACACTGTCGGATATCGCTTGCCCGTTACTTCCAACACCGACAATGCAATTTGTCCCCCGTTGCTATGCGCCCAAATTCCAATTTTACTTTTATCAATATAGGGAATTGCTTCAACTGTTGCTATCAAATCCAACACCGACACCACTTTCTCAAATCTTGATTCCAAAACATCTTCCGATTCCTCATCCGACAATCCATATCCTAAAAAATCAATTGAAAATGTAGCATAACCCTCTTTTGCCAATTGATCGGCCATTCGCCAACTTCCCGATCCTGGATAATAGCCTTCCTTTTCCGCATAACCTCGGATCATGATCACCGCTTTTTTCATACTACTATATTCCGGATTCGGTATATTCATCGTCCCGCTTATAGTTTTTCCGTTGCTTTGAAATGTAAAAATTTTTGTTTGGGCGTATTGCAATACGCCCCTCCTTAACTCAATATCATCCGCATCTCCAACTATCTTAATCTCACTTGCCCTCCCGCCCCTTTTTCTTAAACTATCAAAATCATATTTTTCTAGTTTTTGTTCAATAATCTGTTTTTCCAATCCCATTGGGCTCCACCACCCCCTCGGCCAAAGAAAATACAATCCAATCCCCAAAATTATCACTCCAGGTACCACCCACCAATATTTCTTCACATTTCTATTCTACTATGTTATAATCACTCTGTCCTACCGAAGACAGCAGGCACTCAAATAAGTCCCGCCGAGGCTAAAACTAGATTCTTTATCTATCGCCTCGTTAGTCCGAGGCATTTTTTATTTAAACAAACATGTCTACTCAAGCAAAAATCAACCAAGTTGACGAAGTCGTCACCAAACTCACAGCTGCCAAATCCGCTGCTTTAGTCCAATATCAAGGACTCACTGCCGGTGATGTTAGCACCCTTCGTGCCAAAGTCAAACAAACTGGTGGAAGCCTAGAGGTTGTTAAAAATTCCCTAATTTTCCGCGCTTTACTCAAAATGGGAATTCCCCTTCCTCAAGAACTTTCAGGCCCCACTGCTATTGCTTATAGCAATGAGGATGAAATTGCTCCTTTAAAAGAAATCGATGCGGTCAACAAATCAAAAGAAAAAACTGAATTCAAATACGGAATTTATAACAACAAACTCCTTTCCGCCGACGAATTAAAAAAATTCCTAAGTCTTCCTTCCAAAACTCAGCTTATCGCTCAGTTCATTGGCGGACTTAAGAATCCCCTTCAACGTATGGTTTATGCCATGCGCTTCAATCAACAGCAATTAGTTATGACTTTAAAAGCTATTGCTGAAAAATAAGCCTGTTATTTAAATTTATAAATTAATAAAATAAAATTATGGATAAAAAATTAGAAAAAATCCTAACCGACATTTCAGAATTGTCCGTTCTCGAACTCTCTGAATTAGTCAAAGCTTTAGAAGAAAAATTCGACGTTAAAGCCGTCGCTATGGCCGCTGCTCCTGCTGCTGGTGCTGCTCCCGCTGGTGCCGCTCCTGCTGCCGAAGAAAAAACCGATTTTGATGTCGTCATCACTGGTGCTGGCGCCAACAAAATTGCTGTTATCAAAGTTGTCCGTGAGTTCAAACCAGAACTTGGTCTTAAAGAAGCCAAAGATATGGTCGATGCTCCTCCAGCTAATCTTGGAAACATGAAAAAAGATGCTGCTAATGATGCCAAAGCAAAATTAGAAGCCGCCGGTGCTACCGTTGAATTAAAATAAGTTTTATTTTAAATCTCAAAAACCCCGCTTCGGCGGGGTTTTTTGTGGCTGACAAAACAAAGTAGTATAATTCCAATCATGACAAAAGCAGTATTTAAAGAAAGACAAATATCTCAATCAAAGATTGACCATCATGGTGCAACCCCTCCTCCAACCCCGTATCTTGTCGCCGTATACTCAACTGGGGTAGGAGCAACAGATCAGCGAGCGGGAATATATGTTCGCTCCACCAACGTGGATACTAGATTTTTATTCCGAGTCCGTCTTAGCCAATTTTCGTCTGAGGACATGGAGAAAGAAATATTAAACGAAATTGGGATACGAGATCTAAGCGAAGAAATTCCAAATCTTCGAGAACCTGTTTCAATAATTTGGTCTAACTAAATTTTTTCGCCACTCGAATCAACTCCACAAATATCGGATGTGGACGAAGTGGTCGGCTAATATACTCCGGGTGAAACTGTGTCCCTACAAAAAACGGATGAACATCTTTTGGCAATTCAATTGCCTCCACCAACTTTCCATCCGGGCTTGTTCCGCATATCACCATCCCCGCTTTCTCCAACTGTTCCCTAAATTCATTATTCACCTCATATCGATGTCGGTGTCTTTCCTGCACCAAATCATCTTTATATATCTCAAACAATTTAGTATTTTTTTTAATTGAGCATGGCCACGCCCCTAATCTAATCGTCCCCCCATACTGATGTTTTTTTAAATATTCTTTTTGATCCGGCATCACATGGACCACTTTATATTTTGTTTTTGGATCCACTTCTTCTGAATTAGCATTTTCTAATTTACAAACATTTCTGGCAAACTCAATCACCGCCATTTGCATTCCAAAACACAACCCCAAATACGGGACCTTATTCTCTCTGGCGTATTGAACCACCTTTAATTTTTCCTCCACACCCCGTGTTCCCCACCCTTGAGGCACAATTATCGCTTGGTATCCCTTTAAAATTTTCACCCCTTCTTTGGCAATCTGATCAGTTGTTATGCAAACTTGTTCCACCCCCACTTCATTAGCCGCTGCAGCATGCTTTAACGCTTCATTAACACACAAATAAGCATCCGACAAAGTAAAGTCTCCCGTCGCAAAATATTTTCCCACCACCGCCACCCGAATCTTTCCTTTTGGATTCTCCCACTTATCAACAAACTCCACCCACTTTTTTAATTTCTTCTTTTTACCTTTTAACCCCAATTTTTTAATAATCCTCTCCGCAATCCGTTGCTTGTCCAAAAAAAGTGGCACTCGATAAATATTTGGCAAATCCGGATTGGAAATTATGTCCTCTTTGCTCAAATTACAAAAAAGCGACAACCTTTCTTTTCTTCTTTCATCAATTTCTTTTTCACTTCTAGCGATTAAAATATCAGGCTGGATTCCCATAGAATTGAGCAATCGTACACTTTGTTGCGCCGGTTTACTCTTCAATTCACCAAGGCTTTTAATAACCGGCAGATAACTTACATGCACCTGAATTACATCCTTTGGTTGTTTGAGTTTTAATATCCTCGACGCCTCGAAAAATATCGAGTTTTGGTATTCCCCCACTGTTCCACCCAACTCCACAATTACCACTTTTGCATCATGGACTTTCCCGGCTTTTTTAATTCGAGAAATTATTTCATCCGTCACATGAGGAATCGCCTCGACATCTTCGCCTTTGTATTTAAACGCTCTTTCTTTTTGAATAACCGAAAGGTACACCTGTCCGGTGGTCATGTAATTTTCCCGTTTCAAATCCTCATCCAAAAATCTTTCATAATTTCCCAAATCTTGATCTGTCTCAATTCCATCGGCGCAAACGAACACTTCTCCGTGTTCTTGTGGCCGAATTGTCCCTGCATCAACATTAAGATACATATCAATTTTAACGTTGGTTACCGCAATTCCTCGCGATTTTAGTAGTAATCCGATTGACGCCGCTGTTATCCCTTTTCCTAGACCAGACACCACTCCACCCGATACAAAAATAAATTTCATTCCATCATTTTAGTCTTCAAAATAGACTATTCAATTCCTATCTTTTAAATTTAGTCTATAATAATCTATCCAAGCACCCCCGTTTACAATAATTCCGTCTTTCCCTCTACCTTCAGTTTATCTACCACTTCCCCTACTCTCCCCGAATCTTTCTTGGGTACGATTAATAAAGCATCATCTGTCTCCACCACCACTATATCATTTATTCCAATAATTTCGGTATGTTTTTTTGTTTTTACAAAATTATTATTAGTATCGCTTCCCAAATAATTCGCCAAACTTTCCCATGTTCCAAAATCAATCCATTTAAAAGGCAATTCAACAATTAGAGCTTCTCCGTTATTAAATGCATGTTGAGTTGCATCTTCAATTGGACCTTTTGGCATCAATGCATATTGCTCAACTAAATTTCCCCCATTCACGTAAGCCATCAGTGGCTCATACCAATCTGGTTTGTATTTTTTATACATTTCCAAAAAATTATTTGGAGTCATGCATGTGTGATTGGCGTGTAACAACGCCTGTCCATTGGCCACATATTCTTCTGCGGCTTCTTTAGTGCTTCTCCACAAAAACTTATCAACTTCACACACTTCCATTCTTTCTTCCCCCACCACTTTGTTACCTTTAATCAAATAATCAACTCCCATCACAGCAAAATCAGGTTTATAACCACCAGTTATATATTTTTTATTCTCCAAAGCGAGCTTTTCACAAACATCAAACATTTCCAAAAATTTTTCTTCCGGTTCTCGCAAATCATCTGGTTGCACCAACATAAAAGGTTGATCACCCAAACCTTTTTTAAATAAATATGCCGCCACCAATCCAGTCGCCGGACCATGATTTCTCATCTCTGGCTCCAATATAAAATTCTCATCTGGAATTTCAGGGATTAATTTTTTAGCAATCTCTGCCTGGTTTTGGTTTGTCGACACATAAATATCTTTGACTTCAAATTTTTTTCTCAAAACCTGATAATTAATTTCAAACAAAGATTTCCCATTAATTAGGGGTAAAAAATGTTTGGGGTTGTTTTGTCGGGATGCTGGCCACATTTTCGACCCGATCCCTCCGCAGATGATTACAGGTATCATATTAATTCATTATACATTATCACTTATGATATACTTTTATATATGCCAGAATATACTTTTGAAGTAATTTGTGATAATTTACATCACCAGACGACTGTTACCTTTACCACTACCACCGAATTTGAAGCAAGAAGACAAGCTATTGAGCAAGAAATTAGGGATAAAAAATGCAAGCAATGCAACGCATCTCTTCGCTTCTCTTTTGATGGCAACCCCATGGGAACATTTAATTTAAGTCCTCCCAAATCTAGATAAAATAGCTATGGTTGAATATTCAATAAAACTTTCTTGTCCAAACGGGCACGAAAAAGAAGCCACAGTTATTGCTAATGGTGCTATTGGTCTAAGGATATCAGCTGAAGAACTAGTTAAAGAAAATCTCTGCTCTCAATGTCAATCCCGACTTCATCGATGGCGACTCTTAGGCTTTCCTGAAGCTAAGAGCTTATAAACTTCTCAATATTCTCCACCTATCGTTCCTCTTGCTTATTTGCCCTATTATTTCCAATTAGATTATTTCTTCTTTCTTCAAAAAAATCTTTCGCCAAATTTGCTCTAACCATCTTATCTGAAGAACCAGACTTCAACATTACATCCTTTTCCTGTAAAGCAATTTTACGATATGGACTTCTCCACAAATGACTTCTGGCAATTTTGTCAATTTTCTCTTGCGTAAACGCCGGCATCCCAAACACAACTCCAGGGTTTCTTCTCCAGCTTTCTAGAGACCCTGGCACCATTTCTCCGTCCGTGAAGGGTTTGCCCTCTTCACCCATTATCCTCTCCAAAGCACCGCATACTAGTTGATGAAATTTTGGCGAATACAAATCTTTCCACAACACAGTGTCCCCAGTAAAATCACTTGCTAAAACACCTAAACCAGTTAAAAATGATCCGCTTTGATAAGCTGAAAGCCTATTAACTAAGTCAACATGTTCGTTCATTCCATATAAGCCATCATTATTTAACTTTAGAGAATCCAACTTCATGACAAACCTAATCGCTCGGTCAAATTGCCCCATCGCCAAAACATCACCTTCCATATCCTCATACGGAAAAAGATCCAAGTATCCACCCCCTTTACCGCATCGAGAACCCTCATCTAGAAAAAGACGCATCCATTCCTGCCAAGTTTTTTGCCTAACTTCTTTTGACGCTGGTTTTGAAGCGACACCGTCATTCGCTTTTCTTGTCTTTTCAGCTCGGTTCGTTGCTTCCAGCTCCTTACTCATTTCATAATACAAATCAGCCATTGTCATCCCTAATCGGCTACTTTTTCTAAGTCCATATTGACCCAAAACTTCATTTACCTGAAAATCCGTCGAAAGTGGATTATAAACGGCCTCCCTTTTTTTATGAGACTCCCGAAGATACTGCCAAGTTTCGGGAGTGTCTGAAAAATAGTCTTTCATCGCTTCATACAAATTTGTCAGGCTTCGATTCTTATTAAATTGGAGCACATACGCTGAAGACTCCTGACTCAAGTCATATGCCATTAACAAACCTGATGAACTTAAATCCCCATTTCTCAGAACATCTCCCCACAAACTTTTAGATACAGTTTGCTGGATATCTTCATCACGCTTGTTGTCATATAAAAAAATGACTACTCCGGCTTTGCCAAAAATTGTCTGCGCACTATCATCTAAAAACCGCTTCTTATCTTGACGCTTTATTTCATCCTGCTCCTTTAAAGTAGATTCTCGATACATATTCTTTTAATTATTACAATACTTCTCAATATTCTCCACTGTCGTTTTGATAATCCTTCCAATCGCCTCTTTGGTATTAAACGCATTATGTGGTGTAAACACCACATCATCCCGATCACGAAGCATATGAAAAGTTAAAACTTCTTGCAAATCATCCTTAGTCGGCCGACTACTCATCACCATCGAAATATTTTCCACCTTATCCTCCTCCTCCGTCACATCCAACCCTGCCCCTGCCAAAATTCCTTTATTCAATGCCCACATAATTGCCTCAGTTTCCACCACCGCCCCTCGGGAGGTATTGATCAAATATGATCCGGGTTTCAACAATTTAATGTTTTCTTTATTAATCATGTGATAAGTCGCTGGCAACGATGGCACATGCAAACTAACAAAATCCGATTCTTTCAAACAAGTTTCCAAATCAGCATATTTAAAACCAAGTTTTTTTGCAAAAGCAGGGTCCTGAGTCCTTTCCACTCCTAAAACCTTCATCCCAAAGCCTTTGGCGATGCGAATCATGTTTTGCCCTATCTTACCAACACCTATCACCCCCAAAGTTTTCCCTTCCAAATCCACCCCCGTTAATCCCTCCGGAGAAAATTCTCCGTTCTCCACTGACTGATGAGCCGGCACAATTCTTTTGGCAACCGCCAACAACAAAGCCCAAGCATACTCGGCCACAGTATTAGAACCGTACACCGGTACATTCATCACCTCAATTTTTCTTTTCTTGCATTCTTCTACGTCTATATGGTCAACCCCTGTCGACCTGGTGGCTACCATTTTCAAATTTGGCAATTTATCCAAAGTTGTTTTGTCAACTTTAGAATATATAAAAACAGAAATAATATCGTAATTCTTGGCCATTTCCAAATTATCCTGTAACTCAGCCTCAAATATTCCCACCCCCGTTGCATCCAAATTTATTATTTCCGTCTCAATAATTTTTCTTTCCCAACTCTTAACGCCAAAAAATGCAATTCTATAATCTTTCATAATTCATTCTATCAGATCCACTTTCTTGTATCCTATTGACCCACAAGTATCCTTTATGTTTTAATGAATAAGATTTACTAATTAGAAAGACACAAAAGGAGATACCCTATGGATGATCAAACGATGTCACAAGACAAACCTGTGGATCAAAAATCCACCAAGAAAGTTAACGGTGTTAGCATCGATAATTTACCTGATTTATTAACCGTTGCTGAAGTCGCTGACTTACTTAGAGTTTCCAAACTTACCATCAAACGCTGGGGAAAAAGAGGCAAACTACCCGCAATTCGTATCAATGCTCGTGGCGATCGTCGTTACCGAAAAGAAGCTGTGTTGTGGTTGCTCGGAATCCAAACTGAATAATCCGCCAGCTGGCGGACTTAATTTACCTTCAAGGGGGTCAACCTAATCGTTGGCTCCTTTTTTGGTTACACCCAAAAAATAGTTTTCTGCTACTCTAAAATGTTCTTGGGTAGCAACATAAACTTTATATCCAATAGCATTATTACCGTCAGGATCTGTCACAACTCTTCTTACAATACCCAAGCGAGCACCTTCAACTGCAATCGTTCCGGCAATTGAGGCGATCTCACCATTTTCTATTATTTCTCCATCAGTTCCCACAATTGATTCATTTATAATTCCACCTTGACCATCTTCAATTCCATAAGAAGCAGTAAAACCCCCATTTTTTGTTAAAACCACATCAACATACGAACCATCATACATCTTTTGACCAGGCCAAAGTTCATTTTTTAATATTTTTTTGTAATGTTCAAAAAACTGCAAAACTCTTGGCCTAACATCTTCAGGTTTTATATTAACTCTCCTGGTAATGTTTTCGTTAACAGCAAAAGCTTTTGACTCTATAGGTTGTTTATCCATACTATTTATTTTACCACCCTCCCCCTCGGGGTTCGTTTAACCAACCCTTTTTTCATCAAAAATGGTTCGTATACATCGGTAATTGTCCCCACATCTTCGGTCAGCGCTGCTGCAATATTTTCCACTCCCACCGGACCTCCCCCATATTGATTCTTCACCACCTCCAAATATTTTCTATCCGCCTCCGACAAACCCATTTCATCAACTCCCAATTTGTCCAAAGCCAATTTAGCTTCTTCCATATTAATTTTTCCATCCCCCATCACTTGGGCATAATCGCGAACTCGCTTTAATAATCTGTTGGCAATTCTAGGTGTTCCTCGTGCTCTTTTGGCAATCTCTCCGGCAGCTGCCGGATCAATTTCTACTCCCAAAACAGTCGCTGTCCTTTTTATTATTTCTCCCAAATTGTCATCTTCATAAAAATCAATTTGTTGCACCACTCCAAACCGATCTCTCATCGGCCCACTGATTAAACCAATTCTGGTTGTCGCCCCAATAATTGTAAATTTTTGTAATTTTAGTCGGACCGACCTGGCTGATGGTCCTTTACCAAGAACAATGTCCAGGGCAAAATCTTCCATCGCACTATACAAAGTTTCCTCTACTATTTTATTTAACCTATGAATTTCGTCGATAAACAGTAAATCACCTTTTTTTAATGATGTTAGTATCGACGCCAAATCCCCCGCCCGAGTCAAAGCCGGACCCGATGTAATTTTAATATTCGTTCCCATTTCCGAAGCCAACAACATCGCCAAAGTTGTTTTTCCCAGTCCCGGAGGACCATAAAAAAGAATATGATCAATACTTTCATTCCTCTCTTTGGCCGCCTGAATAAATATTTGCAACTGCTCTTTTAATTTTTTCTGCCCTATAAATTCTGCTAATTTCTTCGGCCGAATTGACAGTTCAATTTCCTTGTCTTCCGCTTTAACTTTTGGATCTAAATTTTTATCTGTCATTTATTTAGTCCTCCCCCTCACCGGAACCTCTAACAGCTTCCAAAAACATACAAAGTTGCAAGCAACTATCTGCTCGACAATTTATTGCTCCAAGTGGATCAAAAGCATTCTTCACTCTCGGTATAACCGGTTCATGCACCAATACGCCACCACAATTATCACAAATATTTTTTACAAAAAAGCGAAGTTCACTTGCTCTACCTGACAACTGCAAATCACCAGTCTTCTTGTCCGTCACCACAACGTCAAAACCAGGCACCACTCGTTGAGTAAAAATATCATATTTCATTATTTTATATTCCCCAAACACCAACTAATTTTTTCTTCTAATTCAATAATCTCACCGGGTAATCTGGCCATCACTGCTTCAATTTCCTTTTTCTCAAATCCAAGCTGTTTTAAACTCAACACTACATCGTCTTCAATCAAAGGCAAATTATCCTTCAAATTCAATTCTCCCAAACCCCCTATCTTCGATTTCAAATCCACAATTATTCTTTGCGCCGTTTTAAGCCCAATCCCTTTAAGTTTTTTGAAAAATTCAACATCTGCCTCACCTATTGCTTTCATTATTTCTCCTCCATTCTTCTCGGCCAATATTCCCGCTGCTGTTTTTGGTCCTACTCCGGACACTGAAATTAACATTTTAAACAAATCCAAATCTTCATAATTTTCAAATCCAAACAATCTGATCTCATTTTCCGACACCGCCATATAAGTCGCCACCGAAATTTCATCACCTTCCGAAAATCTCTTTTTCCCTATAAAAACCTCATACCCAATACCATTTACCAATATCTCCACCTCATTACCCCTAATTCTGTTTACCGTTCCCTTCAAGCTAGAAATCATAACCTACTATAACACGTACAAAACCCGAAGAAAACCAAATTGACAAATTCTCTCTTATCACGCATACTACATTCAAATGACAGAAACAACTAAAACAATTCTCGCAACAAAAGAACAGCAAAAAATAATTGACCAAAGATGTTCCGTCGCATACGACTCATTGGGCGTAGCATACCGTCTGATGCTCGCCGGAAAGATAGAGGCAGCTACAGAAAAAGCCACTACCATTAGCCAAAAACTAGGAGAAGACGTTGGAGGTGACAATTTTATGAAATTTTGTTTTGCTAGAAGAGAACAAATTGCCTCAAGAATTGCAGAAATAAACAAAACTCTGGAGGAGTATTATAGCCCTGAAGCTGGCCCGGAACGTAGAAGAGAATTTATCGAAAAAAGCGAGCGTGAAATCGGTGGTTTAAGATCAACAAACGACTATATTTTAGGTATAGCATCAGTAATTAATACACAAGGCGCTCAGATAAACCGATAACCCATCAAAACCCTCGGCGTTCTAACCACACACCCCGTTCCATCCCTATCCATTCTTAACTTACACAACCCATCCCCATTTATTTCCAAACAAACCAAAGTGGTCATTCCACCTTTTTCAATTACATCAAGTGTTACCATCCTCCCTTTTCTCACCGGTCGACAGTGAACGTGTGGTGCGTTTAACATGCCTTCCGGAATATCAACCATTTTCATAATTCTGACTATTTTAACACCAAAAACTCATTCCATTTTTCGTTAGAGACGGCATTCCTGTCCGCCTTTGGCGGAAATGCCGTCTCTACATAAAATATTCCTTACGCATTAAAGTGTCCAAACAAAATTCCTTAGACTAACTTACATCCTCATAGTAACCCTAACCCTTTTATCCTCTCAAAATGTTTTTTGTTCAAAGTCCATAGTTTCATTCCATATTCCATCGCACTACTTGCCACCAACAAATCATTGTCAGCTATTGGATTATTTTTCAAAGCAACCTTTACATTTGCGTAAATTTTGGCTGTTGTAAGTCCAATTTCCAGACATGTAATATTTCTTGTATTCAAATACTTATCTAATTCCTCCAAATCTTTTCCCATATTTACAAACCCATATCCCAATTCTCCATAAACTATCGGATTAATAAAATAATCATCAACCACCCCCAAACCCAATCTTTTTTTCATCACCTCAATCAACACATTGGTATCCAATAAAACTTTCATTAAAAATTAAACTTAAATGATTTTCTAAATTCCTTTACTCCCTTTTCTAGCTTTTCAAAATCTTCTCGCGAAAAATCTAATTCATATTTTTCCGTTACCGGTACAATGTACACCGCTGGTTTTCCAGCCTTTTTAATTAAAATTTTCTTTCGCGTGGCAATTACTTTGTCCATTAATCCACCTAAATTGTTTTTAGCGTATGTCGCTGTTACTGAAGTGATCATAATCAATTTTAGCTAATTTAGCTAAAAATGTCAAACTTTCATTGTAAACCCATGAGTCAGCGCGACTGCCACAGCATCAGCCGCGTGCGACGGACTAATCATTTCTTCCAAACCCAAAGTCATCCGCACCATCTCCTCCACTTGCTCTTTTTCCGCCCTTCCATATCCCACCAAAGCCATTTTTACCTGCAAAGGGGTATATCCAACTATCTCCAAACCACATCGAAGTGCTACTAATTTCACCACCCCAATCGCCTCAGCCACTTTCAACGCCGATTTTGCATTTTTGGCAAAAAACAAACTTTCATACGCCACCTCGGTCACTTTATATTTTTTAATTATCTTTTCCAACTCTTCATACAAATCTTTAAGCCTCATATCCCCCTTTCCCACCTTCACCACTCCACACGTTACAAGATTCCCATCGTCCACCACCGCAAAGCCAGTGTTTTCCAATCCAGGATCAATTCCCAAAATCATACTCTATTCTAACTCAACCACCTTCGTTTTTAACTCCTTACCATCCCACTCCACCTCCATCATCCTCGATGTTTGATTATTCCTCTTCCGAGAAATTGCCCCCACAATATTCGTTTTCAAATTCTCAATTGTGTAACCCGTCAAATAATGCAAATGACCGGTAAATATGTTTTTTACCCCATTTTCCACCAAAATATCGTGCAACCACTTGGCATCAGCTGTTCCCTGTTTATTATCCTCCCCCATAATATGCTCCGAAAAATTATGCTCCAACGGCATATGCATTATCCCCAAACAAGTCAAAATTTTACACTCCTCAACTTCTTTTATTATCCAATTCTTTTGGACCTCTCCCAAACCTGCCCAATAGCTATTATCAATCAAAATCAGCTTCAAATTATCCTTTCTATATATCTGATAACCTGGCCCAAACACATTGTTAAACTGTTTTTTGATTACATCATGGTTCCCCGGCACCACCAAATATTCTTTTTCTCCCCCGTCAAGCGTCTTTTTTACTTTATCAAGTTCAGTTTTATTGCCATTAATTGTCAAATCCCCCGCCACAATTACCAATTCACTCTGAGCTTGTCGAAGAGCCTTAGCCAACTGTTCATTATCATTATGCACATCGGCCATAATAGCCATCTTAAATATTTTTACCTCCTGTTCTCTCACCAAAGCCGGACTAATTACTGGCCTTGGCCAAAATATCCACAAACACAGGCCAATAATTATAATCACCACTATCCACCAATATTTCTTCACTCCTAATTTTAACACTCCCCAAACTATAGGATAGTTCCTGGTTTTCCCACTTTTCCACACTAAACTAATATATTATTTATATATAAGATAACTAATTCTAAATTCTAAAATCTAAAGTCTAAAATTGATATACTTTACTTATGGATACTTTCCAAAACCACCTCCTCGCCCCCTATACCACCATCAAAATCGGTGGTCCCGCTGACACTTTTGTCCACACCACCACTCCAGACGAATTTCTTACTTACCTACAATCAATTGCTCCTACCATTCCTACCATTCCCACCATTCTCGGTAATGGTTCCAATGTTCTAATTTCCGATTCTGGCCTTCGCGGCATCGTCATCAAGAATTCTTCCCAAAGCATCGAAATTTTAGAGACCGCACCTTCACCCGTAAAATTTAATCATACCTACACTCAACGCAACGAAAATGAACCGGAAAAATATCTCGACTTTACCAAACTCGATTACGATGAATCCGACAAACCCCAAGTGTTGGTCAAAATGTCATCCGGCACCTCCCTACCCTACGCCATCAACTATTTAATCGATCAGGGCATAACTGGTCTCCAATGGTTTGCCTACATCCCCGGAACCATCGGCGGTGCTACCTGGTACAACATCCATGGCGGTGCTTATCATTTTTCCGATTATCTCGAATCAATCGATTGTTTTAATCTAACCACTGGCCAAATCGACACATTTCTCAAAAAAGATTTGGAGTGGAAATATGAAAAATCATTTTTTCAAAAAAATCCTCACTTAATTATCATTTCCACTACCCTTCGTCTTTTCCGCGGCGATGCTTCACTTGCCAAACAAGTCAAAGATGCCTGGATCGGTCAAAAAATCAAAGTCCAACCCATGAATTCCGCCGGGTCTGTTTTTGCCAACCCATCGCTTGAGGATTCCACCAGAATTTGGGGTGAACAAAAATCAACCGGTTGGATTATCGACCACGAATTAGGCTGGAAAGGCAAAACAATTGGTGGTGCTCAAATTTCACTTCAACATAGCAATTTCATCGTCAACACCGGCACTGCCACCGCCGCCGATGTTTCCGCCTTGGTCCAAGAAATAAAAAATGAAGTTCAAAAACGCTTCAATCTAACCCTCAAAACCGAAATCCGTTTCTTGGGTGATTTTTAGATTCAAATCTTCCCTCATTCCCTCCTTCGAAAAAGGAGGGACGCTAATCTTAGAAGTTATAGATTGGCCTTTTCTAACTCCCAAAGTGTAATCCCCCTCTTTTTTCAAAGAGGGGCTAGGGGTGATTTCATCCAAAAATCACCTTCGCTAAAAATTTTGGCAATGCCAATTGTCGTCGCCACCTTTTTGGTTCTTTATACAATGAATACAACCACTCAAACCCCATCTTACGTACAACTTCTGGTGCTCTTATTAAATCACCCGAAAAATAATCAAAACTCCTCCCCACTCCCATCACCGCCCCCACTTTAAGCTTGTCAAAATTTGCCTCGATCCACTCCTCTTGTTTTTTCATCCCCCTGGCCACAAACAAAAAATCGGCTGTTGTTCCAAAATCAAAATCTTCATCAGCATACCCCGCAACGACCATTCCCGGGTATTTATTTTTCATATACTCCGCCGTTTTCTCTGCCCGATCACCCCACCCGCCAAAAAAATAAGCCGACGTTTTATTTTTCCCCGCCTCTTCACACATCCTCTCCATCAAATCCACCCCGGTTATCAACCCCTCCCGATGTTGCCCTCTCATTATCTCCATTCCAAACAAAAAACCTTTATACAATTTTTGTACCGGCGCAATGCATTGCGCTCCTACAACCAATCTCGCCCAAATCAAACCAACTCCATCAACAACATTCAAATCTGTTTTCTGCAAAATCTCATAAAAACCCTTATCTTCCGTTGCCTTTACCACAAACTCCGGGTTTACTGTCGCAATCCAAAACGGCTTCTTGGGCTTTTTAGTAACATACTGTATCACGTCTTTTAGCACTTCCTCTACTGAATTGCCAAACAGCTTTATACCCCACAAATTCCAATACCTTCCATCATTTTTGATATCCATTCCAACCACTTTTTTACTCTCCATTGTCATCATTTTAACAAACAAACACCCTTTTTCCCACTTTCTATCCATATTTTGTCAATATTATAAGTTAAACGACTCAAATATATCACCCTCTCTTTATTTGATAATAAATTTTCTATTTCACAACTATATCAAAATAGCCAAATTTTCTCTTTTGCACAACTTTTTTACTCATTTTTTTATATCTAAAAATACTAATTTATACCAAAATACACATAAATCATAAAAAACGCAACTTCAATTTGTAATTTGTAATTCGTAATTCTAAATTTTTGATAAATTACAGGCTACAATTTATCAATGTATCATCGGATTGCCCGTCGATACTCTTCAAAGTTTTCCAAAGCAATTCCCACTCCCTTAATGACACATTTTTGTGGTTCCAACACTACGTGAGCCCCCACTCCAATTTCTCGCGTTACCAAAACATTAAAGTTCCTCAGTTGCGACATTCCTCCTGATAACACTATTCCCCGATCAACAATATCGGCAACCAACTCGGGTGGAGTGATTTCTAGCGTCTGTCGGATCACTCCAATTATCATATCCAACATTGGCCGTATCCATTCGTACACCAAGTCCGAATCAACACTCATATTTTTTGGCATTCCAGTAATTGAATCCCGACCACTTATTTCCATCGTTTCCGGTCGTTTGAGCTTAATTCCGCTTCCCAACTTTATCTTTATCGTCTCTGCCGTTTGCTCTCCTACCATCAAATTAAATTTTTTTCTCAAATTTTCCATAATCACCCGATCAATTTTATTTCCTCCCACCCTAACTGTTTTATGCCCGACCACTCCACCCAAACTGATTACCGCCGCCTCAGCCGCTCCACCACCAATATCGACAATCATATTGCCACTTGCCTCCGACACCGGAATTTTAGCCCCAATTGCCGCCGCCAAAGGTTTATCAATCAAATACGCTTTTCTAGCTCCAGCAGACATAGTTGCATCCAATACCGCCCGCTGTTCTACCTGAGTTACTCCCGCTGGAACACAAACCATTACCTCTGGACCAAAAAACCAAGCCCGACCCATCACTTGCCGCAAAAAATATTTAATCATTGCCTCCGTCACTTCATAATCAGAAATTGCTCCGTCCTCCATTGGCCGAATAACTTCAATATATTCGGGAGTTTTGCCAAGCATTTTTTTGGCTTCAGTTCCCACCGCCAAAACTTTTCGATCATCAATTCCAATTGCCACAATTGACGGTTCATTTAACACCACCCCTACATCCGCCTCCCATATAATAGTATTAGCCGTCCCCAGGTCGATTCCCAATTTTCTAAACAACTTCATTCTTTATTCTACCAATTAGTATTTAGACTTTAGTGTTTAGAGTTTCCTGTATAATACTCTCATGTCTAACCACTCCGATCGCAAATCTCTTCTGATCATCTTTTCCGTTCTTTTCTTCGTTATTGCCGGCACTTATATTCTGACTCTCTTCGCTCGTGGCTATCAAGTCAATTTGAAAAACGGTCCATTTCTAAATGCCACCGGCTTACTTTCCGTCGTTTCCCGACCCAAAGGCGCCTCGGTATATCTCAACGACAAACTTCTCACAGCTACTGACGACACTGTCAACCTTCTCCCCGGTCAATATTCTCTAAAAATTGTCAAAGACGGTTATCTTTCTTGGCAAAAAAATATTCAAATAAAAAAAGAAGTTGTTTATTCGGCCAACATCCAACTTTTCAAATCAGTTCCCGACCTCAAACCAATCACTCTCTCCGGAGCTATCAATCCTACCATCAGTCCTGATTCGGGCAAAATGGTTTACGCCGTTGCTTCCGCTTCGGCCCAAAAAGATAACGGATTATATTTAATTGAACTCGCCGACAATCCTCTCAACCTTAACCGAAGTTCTGCCAAACTAATTGCCCCCAATTTTCCCGGTATCGATTGGTCCAACTCTACTTTCACTTTTTCTCCTGATTCAAAAAATCTATTGGTGACTTACCATAACGCCAATTATCTCCTCGACCTCAACACCACCATTCTCCAAAAAGATTTGCTCGATGTTACCAGTAAATTAGCCACTATCAAAGCTGAATGGGCGGTTAAAGAAATTGAATTGTTCGCCCTAAAAACCAATAAATTACCTCCCGCCATCGTCAACCTAATCGCCACCGATTCGGCTCGAAATATTTCCTACAACCAAGAAGACAACAAAGTTCTCTATCTTGCCGGTAAAGATGGCAATCTTGACCAAATAATCACTCCTCCTCCAGCCCAAAGCACTCAAATTCAATCCCGACAAGTCAAAGCTGGATATTATTATATCTACGATATCGAGGATGACACTAATTTCATGATCGCCCCAAAAACTTCTATCAATAACATTTCCTGGATTAATGGCACCAATAGCCTAGTTTATTCCGAAGGTAAAACAATTCAGTCAATCGAATACGATGGCACCAACAAGCAAACCATGTTTGTTAGTAATATTGACAATCCCCTAGCTTACCCCTGGGTCGACGGCAGTCGGATCATTACGCTTACCGCACCATATCTTGGCGCCCCAACAAACCTGTATACGATTAGCTTAAGATAAAAATTTATTTACAAGTATTCTTTTCGATAGCCAAAATTTCTTCGACTATTTTGCTTGTTTGAAGCTCATTCTCTTTTACCACTTCCAATATTTTTGAATATTCAGTGATCATCTTCGATGCTTCATCTTCCGATAAACAAGTTTCAACTTCAGCCTCTGTGCTTGCTCCTAAAACCATTGCCTCTGTTTCAGCATAAGGTGCTTCCAACATTGGACCCTCGACTTTGTCATTGGGTAAAACAATTTCCTGTCCTGTCGTATCACCCAAAACCATTGCCGGTGACGACATGATATTGCCAACTTCTACAAATCGAAGAGGAATTAAAAACATAATCGCAATCGCAAAACTCACAATCAAAGTTCTTGTATTACTGTTAAATTCATTATTCATATCAACAGTCTAAATTCTTTTCCTCCGCCCGTCAAGTGATATATGTATCCCCACCAGGAAATCGCCCGGCAGTTGCCGGGTAGGAAACCCGCATGCTGTGTCCCCACTAAGAATCGAACTTAGATTTGCTGCTTAGGAGGCGGCCGTTCTATCCATTGAACTATGAGGACTTATGTCAGAGACGAGGGAGTCGAACCCTCAACCTCACGATCCCGAACCGTGCGCTCTACCAATTGAGCTAGTCCCTGAAAAATACACCTATAGTATATCCAATCGCCGCTATTTATCCTAGCATTTGCCAAATTATCTCATTTACCGTATATTCTATTCGTATTTTTGTCTTTTCTCCGCGCTTCACCGCTCTTTCTCCGCAGTTTTTATACCTCGAAATACTCGACACTTTATTCAAAAATCACCACCTTAATACCGCATTTACTAGCCCTACTACCTCTACATAAATATATCTATTAAATACTTTTTATCTTATTAATTTCCGCATTCTTCCTACTCCTCGCCTACTCAAGCACCTTATTTTTCATGATTAAAACTTTTATATCCCATATTAGTAGAACTACACTTTACTCACCACTTCATCTGTATCAATTAAAATCAATCGAAATATCCATTTTTGAAAAAACTTTTTCCTTATCCACTTCCTTCACTACTTATATATTTCTATATTTCTATCGGTAATTATCACCTATTTATTCTATCCAATATCTTTAGCAATCAAACCAAACTTTTGCCAAATCACCCCGAAATCACCATTTTTCGAACCTTTTCTGGTCTAAATATCTCCTCTGCCAAATCTGACACCTCGGTCAACGTTACTTTTTCAATTCTCTTTAAAGCCTCCATCGGAATTTCAATTTTATCTTCGAGTAACCACTTCTCGCCCACATATCCTGTCCAATAATCACTTCGATCAAGCGACAGACCCATCTTGCCTTTTATATAATCTTTTGCCCTTACCAATTCTTCATTTGTAATCGTATCTTTACTTTGAAGCATAATTTGCTCAGTTAATTCTATTGCCTTATTAAGTTCGGTCGATTTTACTCCCGACTGAACCCCGACCACACCGGTCTCAGCAAACACTCCACTGATCAATGACACGTAATAAGCCCAACCTCGCTCTTCCCTAATCGCTTCAAACAACTTTGACGAGGTATTACCGGCCAACACTAGTTCCAATAGCTTTAATTCGGCTCTTCTTGGATCACTTCGATTAATTCCTTCAAATCCCAAACAAAAATGACCTTGCTCAACCTGCCTTTTATCGGTTAACATCGATTGTTCTGTCCATTTTACTTCCACTTTTGGCAAATCTGTGGAAACTTTTTTCATTCCCTGCCAATATTTGGAAATCATGTCAAACACTTTCTCTTCATCGGCAATATCACCAGCCACAACTATTACCAATCTTTCTGGGGAAAAGTAAGCCCTTCGATAATCAACCAAATCTTTTTGGTTATAACTCAAAATTTCCTTAACTTCACCAGCAATATCCCAGCACCCAATTGGGCTTTCACCCAAAATAAATTTGTAGTAATCGGAAGCCATTCCCATCATTGGATTATCCCGATACATTTTGATTTCTTCCGCCACCACCCCCCGCTCTTTTAGCACTTCATTACTATCCATTAACGGGTTTTGCAGCAAATCAGCTAGTAGTTCTATCGACCATTCCATATTATCGGCCACCGTTGTTACATAGTACGACGTCATTTCCTCACCTGTTCCGGCATTCCATGAGGCCCCTTTTGAATCCATCTCCTGATTGACCGATGTTGGTAGTGGACGCGCCGGTGTTCCCTTGAAAGCCATGTGCTCCAAAAAATGGGAAAGTCCATGTTGACCCACTTTTTCATACTTCGATCCAATCTTGACAAACACTTCAGTCGTTACCGCTTTTAAACCTTTCAAAGGCACCACCGCTACTCGAATTCCATTACTAAGTATTTTTGTTTTCATAGTTTGACCACTAAATTTACCACTCTTCCCGGCACATAAATTTCTTTAATAATTTCTTTGCTATCTATCCACGGTTTTATTTTGGAATCTTGCTTAGCAATGGCGATGACTTCCTGCGATTCAGCCTGCCTGGCACTGTCTATTTCTATAACAGACCTAAGCTTACCATTAATTGACACCGCAATTTTAATTTTTTCATCCACCAAATACTTTTCATCCACTTCCGGCCATTGCTGCTGATGCACAGAGCCTTCCGAAGCTTTAGCACAGGAGGCCCACATCTCTTCTGCCATGTAAGGCGCAAACGGAGCTAATAACTTTATCAATGTTCCCAAATCATCTTTATTCAAATCTTTTACTTCATTTAAGAATTGCATTAATTTAGCTATGGCTGTATTAAATCCAAATGATTCCAAATCTTTCTTAAGTCCATCAACTAGCTTGTTAATTATCACTCTATTATCAGTCTTGCTATCACTGACAACTAACAACTGAGAACTGACATACTTCTCAAATCTATCTAAAAATCTTTTTACACCCATCAAAGTTTTCTCATTCCAAGCCATTGTTCCATCAAAAGGTCCCATAAACATCAAATACATTCTAATTACGTCCACTCCATACACATCAGCCACCGATTCGGGCACAATTACATTCCCATGCGACTTACTCATCCTCTGACCATCCGGACCCAGTATTACTCCATGCGATAATCGTTTAAAATACGGTTCAGCCGTTGGCACTACTCCCAAATCATACAAAAACTGGTAAATAAACCTAGAATATAGCAAATGAAGTGTGTTGTGCTCATCACCACCGATATATACATCCACCGGCATCCATTTTTTTGCCTTTTCCATACTAGCTATTTCTATATCATTATGTGGATCACAATAGCGCAAAAAGTACCAATCTGATCCAGCCCAATTTGGCATGGTATCAGTTTCTCTTCGGGCCTCCCCACCGCACTTGGGACACTTACATTTTACAAATTCCTCGATCTTGGACAGTGGTGATTGACCATCATCAGTCGGTTCATAGGCTTCCACCTCAGGAAGTTTAATCGGTAGTTCAGATTCTGGAACAGTTACCCAACCATCTTTCGAACAAAAAATCATCGGTATCGGTTCTCCCCAATAATGTTGCCTTGAAAATATCCAATCTCTTAAATGATAGGAGATACTTTTTTTCAAATATTCAGTCTCCTCAAATTTTGGCTTTTCCCCTACCTCAGCATATGGTTTTTCCTCAAAATTCCATCCATCTTTTTGTATAACCGGAATTATCTCTAATCCATACTTCTTAGCAAAGGCATGATCACGTTCATCATGAGCCGGTACGCCCATCACTACTCCCGTTCCGTAGCTCATCAACACATAATCAGCCACCCACAAAGGAATTTCTTTACCATTTACCGGATTAATTACATAAACCCCCGTAAACACCCCCGTTTTCTCTTTTCCCAAATCAGTTCTTTCCAATTCCGATTTCTTCCTACTCTCATTAATATAATTTAGAATTTCGATTTTAGATTTTAGGCTTTCAATTAATGGGTGTTCAGGGCTTATTACCATAAACGTCGCCCCGGGCAACGTATCCGGTCTAGTCGTAAACACTTCAAGTTCATTTGTTTCGAATTTAGAATTTAGAATTTTGAATTTTACCCTCGCTCCCTCCGACCTTCCAATCCAATTAATCTGGGCCATCTTCACCTTTTCAATAAAATCAGTGTCCTTTAACCCGTCGATTAACCTATCAGCATAATCAGTGATTTTGACAACCCATTGGGAAATATTACGCCTGCTCACCTCCGCCCCGCACCTTTCGCATTTACCATCAACAACTTCTTCATTAGCTAGTCCAATTTTACAACTCGGGCACCAGTTAATCGGCATTTCCTTTTTATAAGCCAATCCTTTTTCAAACAATTTTATAAATATCCATTGAGTCCATTTGTAATACGAGGGATCAGTGGTATTTACTTCCCTTTCCCAATCAAAAGAAAAAGCCAATTTTTTCATCTGAGTCCGGAACATATCAGTATTCTCTTTAGTTACTTCCTGCGGTTTCCGCTTGGTTTTGATGGCATAATTTTCGGTCGGTAAACCAAAAGCATCCCAACCCATCGGAAACATTACATTGTGTCCATTCATTCGGCAATATCGAGCATACACATCCCCTCCGGTGAACGAAAACGCATGGCCAACATGCAATCCCGATCCACTCGGATAAGGAAATTCCACCAGCACGTATTTTTTCTTTCTAGAATCTAGATTCTCGTTTTTAGAATCTTTGGCACTCCAAACTTTCTGCCATTTGTCCTCTATTACCTTAAAATCCATGCACTATTATACCTCACATTCCAATCTTCCAAACACCCTTTTCCCAAAAAGCCTCGATAGTTTGCCGATGAGCTTTGTTGAGCATATTTGAATAGGAAAATTTATTAATTTTTGCATACTCATTTAAACCAATTATCTTTTTACTCTCCAAATAGGCCAAACGTTTATGGTAACTATTCATCAAAGCTTTCTCCACCAACCCTTCCATTATTTTAATTTTTCCACTTCGATCAAATTCCGCAAAAGCATCATAATATTTTTTTCTCTCAATGAATTTTATGTTTATCGGCACATACCCTTCCCGAATCAGCAAATAATTAGTTATCACTCGCCCAATCCGGCCATTTCCATCGACAAAAGGATGGATATATTCAAAAGTTAAATGTAATCTAGCAATCCGTTTCACAATTCCTTCCTCCACACTCCCCTGATAAATCGCCAGCATTTTGTTTAATCTTGGCACCACTTCGCTTGGTTTTGGAGCAATATGGCTCCCCACCCGAACGTATTCTTTTTCTTTGCGAAATCTGCCAGCAACCCCATCTCGAATATTGGCCATCAACATTTCATGTAAAGTTAACATTACATCCAAGTTCAATTCTTGCTCCTTGGCCTTCTTTTCAATGTAACTCACCACCCGAGCCAAATTCCTAGTTTCAAACATCTCTCTTTCTGAAATAAACCGATCAAGTTCAATTTGCATTAAAATCTTTTCCGTTTCCTCCAAAGTCAAAGTGCTATTCTCAATTGCGTTTGAATTGTAAACCTGCTCTGCCACCTCCGCCTCATTTATCATCGAAACCAGTGCCTCTTTACCTAAATACCTTAAATAGTATCGAGCTCTTAATTCGTTAATTTTACTTATCATTTCTTCTATCATATCATCTTTCACGATTTTTAGCAATAAAACCGTGAACAAACCCCATTTTTTAACCCCTCTTCACGATTTAGTACCTCAAACTAATCGCCCGGGTCAAAGCCTCTGGCATGGAAAACATCAAATCCGGCCGGTAATTTACCACTATTGCCGGCGTAGCATTATTATCACTTCCAACATTAAAAGCTCGGGCCAGCGATACATCGCCCAAACTATATATAATTCCCGAAATTACCAATTGATTATCAACTGCCCCCGTTGCGATAAAATCATCATTACTTACAAACACTCCCGCTATGGCCGTTACCGCCGGGTCAACAATTATTCTTCCCGACACCACCACCATTAAAAATTCTTCATTGGCCAAGGCATTATTAGCTGTAATAGTTAGGTCTCCCTCTACAAACGCCACTCCGGTTCCTCCGCTTAAAGCTGTCAACACATTCTCCAAACTTTGATTCCCTGTCAAAGTTGTTCCCAAACCATATCGTCCCCAATAACTATTTTTAATTGTTTCATAGGAATACACGTCACTCAAAATATTTCTCTCCACATAAGTATCACGTGGATACGATCGATAACAATCGGTACATCCCGAACTACTATTAATATTTTGTGCCGCTACCAATCCGTCACTCGACACTCCCACTCCACCCACCGCCAAACCAGGAGTACACCCCGGCAAAGAACAAGTTACTGGTACGGCACTTGATATTACATTTTGGGCTTCAATCCCACCCCCGGAAACCTGATACCAGCCAGCCTGATTTCGGATCCAAGCAAAATCCATCACTGCACTTGGGGCCGCCGCGTAAGCATCAACTCTTGTTTGGTCAAATATCACCGATGCCAAATTACTACACCACCCATTTACCCGATAATTCATCCCCGTTGCCGCAATATCCGGATTAAAAGCAAAATTATACCCTCTTCCCCAAATCAAATTGTTCCCTCCATCAGTGTAACTGGCTGGCACCGCCACTGCCATGTTGTACACCTGACCATTGTTAGTTTGAATATAAGTTAAAGATGTAAAGTTCATCTCCGCCGAAGCAAAGTTGGTAAACCCGGTTCCCGGACAAGCAATAATCGGCGACCCATCAAAAACATTCCCCCCCACCGGCACCTCACAATCCCAAATCTTAAACGTTCGAGGCGAAAGTGTCCCGGTAGCTCCATAAGCATCAGTCGCCACCGCCGTTAAATTATAAGTTCCACCGTCATTGTAACTGGCATCAAATGTTATGTCCGCTGTCCCCACCCGATTGTTCCCCGACGCCGCTTGCAAAGTAATTGGAAACGATCGTCCGTTCCATGTCAAAGTTATAGTACTAATATTGGTTCCCCCATCAGCATCGGAAGCATTGACAAAAAATCTTACTCTTCGGCTTTCAGTACTATCTGCAAAAGCTAATTGGCAAATCTGATTTCGATTACCCGTCTCCACCGCCACCGTAGTGCCAATATTATTAGTTATCGTAATTGAGTTGATAACCGGTGTCGAATTTATCCTAAAGTACCCCCACCCAGACCATGTACCGCCGTCAGTTCCACAAGATGTGTTGACCGCTCTTGCCTGCCAATGATAAACCTGCCCAATTGCCAAACCTGTTGGCGTTACTGTTGTAGCTGTCGTATTATTATTCGTCCAAATAGTCGTCCCTACCGAATTTACCACCACTACTTGATAATAATCAGTCAAACCGCTGGTATTTGTCCATGAAAGTGGCACATTGGTTGATGAATAATTGGTCGGACTAGCCAGTGTTCCGTTGGCCGATGTCAACGTCGGTGCAGTTGGTATCCCATCATCCGCGTTACTACAATTCCCATCACAACTTAATTCCTGTCCGCAAAAAGGAGCCCCGCAAGTTACACATTCATTACAGGAACCTGCAGCAAATGACCCATTTAATCCCCCTCCGCACATATTAGTACAAGACCAAGTAATAGTAGAACTTCCACAGGCTTGAGTTTCAGTATAGGTACTACTATTACAAGCCAGATCGTCACATGTCCAACAACCGACACTACAATAGTCCAATAATGTACCCTGACTAACCGTAGTGCAGCTTCTTCGATCAGTGGAAATATTGCAACCACAATTAAATTTGAATTCTCCAGCCCCCACACAACCTGTTCCCTCACAGTTATGTGGCTGAGACCAACTTGAAACGTCACAACCGGTGTACCTAAGTATACGCTGATCCCAAACACAAGAAGATGAGCACATGTCTAGATTGCAAGATCCACCACACTGGATTTCTGCCATAACAGGAATCGGAGTCAATATCAACTTCACAAAAATAACTAGACCAATAAAAATAATTTTATTCATTAATTGTTATCTTTATAAATTCTCCCGAAATTGCATAATCTTGTGATTTAGCAAAAAGACCCGTCAAAGCCCTAAAATAATTTTTCAATTTGGAAAAAATATTTTGTTCCAATATCAAATCATATGCAATTCTTTTCCCCACCAATTCATTGAGAATTTTATTGCAATCAGTAAAATTAAAAATTTCGTTTTTCGAGTTAATTCTTACCTTTATCGTCTCTCCATCTTTTTCCATTTCACCCTCTCTTGACTTAAAATAGTTCCTTCTAGTTTCGCACAAATCATCACTTTTTAAACTGCTAATTGCCAATAACTTCGTTTCATCATCCAACATGCTCAATTTTACTTCTAGCTCCTTTCCAAAAAGATAAGCACTGGCTATTTTTGCCTGCCCAGATATACTATTTCCAAAATATTGGCCACCATTGTTTAATAAACCAAGCAAAATAGTTCCAACCAACAGAAATAATAGTATAGCCAAAACAATATACCCCCGCTTCATAATCAAGAATATCACAAAACCAAAACTTAAATTATTCTAATTCCGGAACCTTAAATTGGCTAACATAAGTTCTTAACTCAAGCTCACCTTCGACACCCGTCCCCTCTTCTATCAATCCAAGAACTTTCATGGCCTCAACCATATTCTCTTCGGCATACCTCATCGCAATTATAATATTTGCATTTGAAGGAAGACCCTTGCAATATTCATTAACCGTATATTCATAACCAGTCCCTGCCTGTTCCTGACTAATATAATTTGGAATTACTAAAATTATTTGCTTTCCAACTACAAGATTATTTGGAATATCAATAATATCAAAAATTTGACCTCTCATACTTCCTTGCAAATCATAACCCGGATAGGCACCAAGACCTCTCTTAGGTACAAAATCAAAAACACCGCCAGTGTAAACTTCAGAATCATTTCCAATATGATAAATAACATTAACAGTCACCAATTCTCCGGCTGAATTTTCAACCCCCATTGGAATAGTCATGTTACCACTTTCATTATCAACCTTTACAGTTCCCATTAGAATCCCAGAAAACCAACCAAGTTTCAAACCAGAATCGCCAAAAATATCGCGAGACATCTTCTCATAGAAATCTTCCACCCTTGAGTCAGGGAAATCAACCATACCTGTTCCAAGAGGCAAATTTGTCTCATTGACAGTATATTCAGAACTTCTAAGATACAATCGGTTCTCCAAGGGCACATCAGCAATATTTTCATAATTAACAACCACTTCAGGTGTCTCTGGTATTGCTGTCGGATCAGTTACTTCGGTCGGTATCTCAGTTGGCGCTTCGGCTTTAACTACTATTGGCGGATCAAAAAACCCCTTTTCCGCAAAAATATTATTTATATCTTCTTTGACTTGGTGATATTCACCATCAACTGTGTAAAAACCCTCAAGACTTTTTGACACAAATACCAATACTCCATAACTTTTATCTCCCTCCACAATTCCGTACACATTCGATCCGTCTTCAGCAGTTTGCATTACCAAAAAATTATTCCATTCTCGACTGCTCAAAGAACTTCCAGTCGAAGTTAATTCTTCATACCCCACTACTTTAGTTTTCTTCACCCCATCAGCCGGATCAATCGCATTACAAAATTTCCATTGATACAATTTACCCTCATAACTAAATTCGATAATTTGTTGTGATCCTTCCACAAAACCCTCAACTCTTGAAGCACAATCAGCCCCAATTTTCTCCAAACTTGAACTTACCCTTACTTTATCAGCACCATCGGCCATGCTATCCAATCTTCCAGGACTAACCAATCTTGGCTCAGCTGTCGCGGTTGGCATAGCCGTTTTTTCGATACTAGACACCGGAATATCCACAGGTACACATCCCACCAAACCCATCACTGTCATTCCACCAGCAAGAGTAAGTGTCACGGTTGGCGCATAATTTACCGACTCTTGATATTGAGATATATTGGCCGTTCTTGCAGCTTGTCCAAAACTTGAAACTTTCTGTATTTTTCTAGCATCCTCTTCTCTTTGCTCATCAGTTATTTGTGGAATAACCATCCACTGTGCCTTTCTCAAATTCTTTTGCTCCCTATAAAAACTTCGCCTTAGATCTTCGCTTGTTCTTCCACCATAAGCATCGGCAATCGTTTGCTCAGTAATTGGTCCGTCAAGCGGCTGATGATCATGTAAATATAAATGACCAAGTCTTAATAATTGTTGCCTGATATCATATTCTTGCGCCGTACTTACCTCATCCTTTCCACCTTTATCAATTGGTGGTATGGCAACTACCAATTTTCCATCTCTAAGAAAAAAAGCAGCTTGTTCTCTGGCTTCCAAATACACGTTCCAAGGACTTTTTACCTCACCTTTCGCATCAACCAAACTGATAGTTCTAAATTTTGGTGCCTCAACTTGGCCACACATCACAGAAAACTCTGAACTACCTTCTTTTGGAAGCTCTTTTACATTGGTCATTATTATTACTTTTTTAATCCTATAATATTACCCAATATTCTATCATTTAGGCCAAAAGTGTCAAGTACCTTGGTCTTATAGTAAACTATACACATCCACTACACACCTCTGTCAAGAGTTAAAACTAGGTCAAGTGAGTTACTCTATTAATTTAGCTTTAAATCTGTCAAAATATACCCATTGAAATACACAAATCTAATCGCCTTACCAGTGATTTTTGCTATCGGTATTTTTGTTGGCCGCCAATCAAATTCTATTGACAACCACCCCGTCTCCGAAACCCGCCTTCAAGGCCAATACTCCCTTATCTCCCCCCTTCTCGAATGTGACGCTTACAATTTTGCTCCTAGCAACAACCTCCACCCTCTTCGCAATCAAATCAACGACTATATATATAGTCAAAAAAACTCTGGCCATATCAGCCACGCCAGCGTTTATTTTCGCGATCTAACCAATGGCCCCTGGTTTGGCATCGATGAAAAAGAATATTTTTCCCCCGCCTCACTGGTCAAAGTTCCCATCATGATGGCTTATTACAAACTAGCCGAATCCAACCCCCAACTTCTCACCCAAACCATCGAAATCCAAACCACCCTCCCCGACAACCAAAATATCGACCCCTCAATTACTCTCACTCCTCATCAAACATATACTATCGAAGAGCTGATCCGTCGAATGATTGTGTATTCGGACAACGAAGCCTACGAAATCCTTCAAAACAATATTGAAAACAATCAAATTGTTCAAACCTACACCGATCTAGGCATCGACATCAGTCGTGGTTTTACCGACCCTTCGGGTAATATTCTTACTGTCAAAGACTATGCTTCTTTTTTCAGAATTCTTTACAACGCCTCCTACCTTAGCAAACCCATGTCTCAAAAAGCCCTCGAAATTCTCTCTCAAATTGATTACCAAGACGGGCTTGTCAAAGGTGTCAACGACTCCAAAATTACCATCGCCCACAAATTTGGCGAACGCCAATACAATGCCACCAATGAAAAACAACTTCACGATTGTGGAATTATATATAGTCCTCAAAAACCTTTCCTTCTCTGCATCATGACTCGAGGCAACGATTTTAATTCCCTATCCTCCACCATCCGTCAAATCACCGCCACCGTTTTTCAATCAGTCAATAAAAAATAGCATTACTCGTACCTCAAAGCATTAAGAGCCGAAATCGCCCTCGCCCTCTTACTTGGATACCACCCAGTCAATACTCCCACCACAAACGACACCATCATAATAAAGGCAATAAAAAAGAACGGCACATAAGAAATATCCATCGCCCCCTGACCTTTAAACATCGAAATTGAAGTCAGAATCAAAGAAATAGTTTTGCCCATCAGAAGGCCAAACAACACTCCAAACAATCCACCTCCTACCCCCATAATCATTGATTCGGCCAAAAATAATTCCCGAACGTCTTCCGACAGCATTCCCATTGCTTTCATCACTCCCACCTCCCGAGTCCTTTCCAGAAGCGACACTGTCATCGTGTTAAACATTCCTAACGCCGCCACTGCCAAAGCAATTGTTCCCAACAACCCCAATACCATTCTAATAGTTCCAAACAACTTTTCAATTTCCGCCACAGTGTCAACCGTACTGGCAGTTTTCATTCCCATCGTTTCAATATTTTTTCTCACCGCCCCCAACACATTTTGCTCTTTGGCCACCACTTTTAATTGAGAATAATTTTTTACCCCCAACCTTAACGCATCTGACAAACGAAAATAATAATAATTAGTCGACTCATCATCCACCACTCCTGCCACCGTGTATTCCACTTCATCTGACAAACTCTTGCCTTCCGCTTCTGGAATCAAACCATCGGGCACAATGTATTGGACCATAAATTTACTACCAATTGCCCCCTCCTGATTCATTCCCAACACTTTTAGCATTCCCGAACTGATAAACGCTTCGCCCTCCGGCACTCCAAAAAATGATAAGGTTTTCTTTTCATTCGTCACTGTCTCCACTTGTTTTAACTCTACCCATTCCACTCCAGCTGAATCAGTCGAGACCACTGTTTCAAACAAAGAATCTGGTAAAGTTTCCCCTGCTCCAACCGCACTCGGAGTCGCCTCATCGCTAATTCCCAACACCATACCATCAACATCCCATTCTACCTCATTTTCTTTCACACAACCTTTTGCCCACTCTTGCCTTCCCGATACTCCCAACACCGGCTCCATTTTTCCCTCTTCCACTTCCTTCCACAACAGTCCTTCAGTTTTCACCCACAACGACAATTCTTTTCCTGTTAATTCATCTTTACCAACCACAGTTTCCCCACCTCCAAAATATTTTTCACCCCACATTTCTTCACCCAAATACCCTCCCTCAGTTCGGACAATATATCCCTTCATTTCTCCTTTATTCTCAATTTGGCAATTTTCCCACAATGGCACCTTGGTTTCCGGTCCAATATTAAAAGTCCTCATTCCACTACTTTTACTTTCTCCAAATTTTGTCATCACTACCTCTTGGCTAATTCCCGCCACCATACCTTCGCCACCAGTAACCGCTCCCAAACTATATTCACCATCTTTTGTTTTCATTTCCTTGCCGGCTATCATTTTTGCTCCAACTGCTTTAATGTATCTTTCATCGACTCCCAGGGCCATAATATCCAACACCGAATTGTTAAACCGAACTTTTGAAACCATTGAAACCATTGGAATTACATCACCAACCCCCTCCAATGATTTGATTTTTTCTATCATCTCATCATTAATTCGGGAAATCGTCATCCCACCCATCGCCACATCCGCCATTTTCAGTTCATCCAATCGTGTCACTCGGCCAATTACCAATTTCTCCATTCCATACCCAAGACTTACCAAAAAGACAATCGCTCCCACTCCCAAAGCCACTCCTCCAATTGTCACAAAAGCTCTGGTTTTTTTGGCTTTCAAATTCCTAATTGCCAACTCAATTAAATACACCCTCGACACATCGCCTTCTTTTTTTCCATCAACTTTATAGATAAATTTTTCCATTTTATCGGCCAAACCATCGGTTTTCAAATGGAATTTTTTCAAACTCAAAATCAATGATCTTAAAAAGTACAACAACATTAATACCAAAAAAACCACATTGGCCACCAAAGCTTTTGCCATTTTCCTGACTATATCAATGGCCCGAAAAATAATTTTATTTAAGATGATTTTGGCCATTCTTTTTTAGAAATTCCGAATCCTGAACCGTTAACTTACCTCTTCCGCCCTTTTTGGACCGCAAGCCTCCTGCCAATTTTTTCGCTCCCTCATTATCAAACTCCTCCACTAATAATCCATCGATAATATGAAAAAGTTTTGTCGCATATCTTAAATATTCCAAATCGTGTGTTACCATCATTATTGTTTTACCCTCTTCCTGATTAAGCATTGCCAAATGGGCCATTAGCTCATCGCCCGAAACCGTGTCCAAATTACCAGTCGGCTCGTCGGCCACAATCACCACCGGATTAATCGTCAACGCTCTGGCCAACGACACCCTTTGTTGCTGACCAGACGATAATGAATTAGGATGATAATCCGCCCATTGTTCCAGTTTTACCATCTTCAAGTTGTTCATCGCCTTTTCCGTCGCTTCCTGCTCTGACATTCCAGTTAGTCGACTTGGCACACACACATTTTCCAATACATTAAGCGATTTGATCCAAATTGATTGCTGGAAAACCACTCCAATTCTGGTTTTCCGATACCTCACCATTTCATCTTCCGGCATAGAATATATATTCTTTCCCTCCAGCTCAACTGTTCCCTCTGAAGGTGGTTCCATTCCCAGCATTGTATGAAGTAAAGTCGATTTGCCACAACCTGATGGGCCAAAAATTATCGCAAAATCACCTTTGTCGATGTGTAAACTAATTCCCTTTAGCACCTCAACCGTTTGACCTCCAACGATAAAATTCTTTTTCAAATCAATAACTTTAATTAATGTATCCATTATTTTCCTACTGTCGATAAACCACCAAAAAAGGTAAAGCTTTTTGACAAACTATTAACCACCAAATCCAAAGCTGATTTTGTTGCTTTTGGAGTTACCACCACGTTGTCATAAGACAAGCTTTGGTTACTCATTTTATCTTTGGTAACTACTCTTAAATGATATACTGTCGCCGGTTTCAAATCAGTAATTGTTACTGTGTGATTGGCAGTTAAATTACTATCCTCTTGGGTTCTGTTTGGATAATCACCACCGGTACCTTCTCCATATTCAACTTGAGCTGACGAACCTTCGTCTGTATTCCAACTAACAACTATTGTTGTTTTGGCCCCATCGCCCACTCCAGTTACTGTTGACTCAGTTCGAATTTCAGAAATTTGCGGCGGACGCAAATCAACTGACGTTTTAAAATTCAATAGTTCAGCCGTTGCTTCATTGCCGCCAACATCCTTACCTTTTATTACAAAAATATAATCAGTATCATCTAATAATTCTCTCACCACCATTTGATGAACTTTGCTCAAAGTCAAACTAATTTGATCCTTGGCCATGTCGGGTTTTCCTTTTGGATAGTAAGTTACGATTGATGAAATCCCTGTGTTTGATCCCCAAGCCAGTCTTACCGTCGATGTTGGCGCACCTCTTACTTGTTGCAGTTTTACCCCAGTAACTTTTGGTACCGGCAAAGTTTCAAACTCATAATCATCTGATGAAAAGACATTGCCTTCCTCATCTTCGGCCACAATTCGCAAATGATATTTTGTTCCATCAAGCAAATCATCTAGTTTCACCGAATGTTCAGCGGCCTCTTTTGACGTTGTCACTGTCATTTCCGATCCGTAATTAGATGTCTCACCATACTCGATTGTCGCCACCGTGGCATTGCTCAGAGCAAAATTTACATAAACCGAATACATCGACACATCCGACACTTTTACCGTCGAAACTACCGGTGCCGGATTGGTTGTCAAAACTTTTTCTTCCGACTCACCGGTATTACCATCCTCATCAGTCCACAAAACTTTATAATAATAAGAAGTTCCTGGATCAAGTCCAATCAAATTAATTACATGATTAATTAGCTGATCCGACGACCCCACTTCCTCTCCATAATTCCCCGACTCTTTTCCATACTTTACAAACGAACTCGCCGTTCGGCTAGTTACCCAATCGATTACTGCCGATTTTGTTTTGACCACTGCACTTGGTTCCGCCTCCAAACTCGGTGCTACTCGCCATCGACCATCGGGCAACATCGACACAGTTCCACTTGGCGCACTACACTCGTTGGTCGAATCACAAGCTTTGATACAATAAAAAGTTTTTGCCGCCGTCAGCCCAGTATCAACATACGACACTTGTGTTGTTTCGGCCACATAACTAAAGTCAGAAAAATCATTGGTACAAACTGCTCCTGCCGTCCTCGATCGATACACTTTGTATTTGGCCACTCCCGAACCGCTTGCCTCTGGCGCATCCCATGACAATGCCAATCTCCAAGATTTTGTTTCTTTAATCGACACATCGGAAATATCAAGTCCCTCCGGAACTCCCGGAGCTTCTGTCTCTGCCTCAAATTGCACCTGGGCATAGTTTTGATAATCAATATTCCCCGCCTCATCCTTGCTCACTACATACAAAATATTTGTTCCCTTTTGTGTTGCCCAAGCCCCAGTCGACAAATATGTTGTCGCCAAACCAACTTGATTAACATTGCTCGCTTGAGGTGGAGTGTTAATCGAATAGTAATAACGCAAAGCCGCCTGTTGACCATAATACAAATCGGGTGGGTCCCAAGCAAAAGCAAATTCATTTATCGAATTATTCTCTGGTGTTACCCGCAAATTTCTTGGTGCCCCCGGAGCATCGTCACTAAAATAGTAGGACACTGTCGTGTAATCATTGGCAAAATTTGAGGCATTGTCTTTGGCTCGAATCATCAAAGTATTTGTTCCCGTTTTGTACGCCATAATTCCGCTCACTCCCACGTCTGTTGTACAAACTTCAGTCGCCCCAACTTGAGAAAATTTATAGCAATACGAAGCTATTCCCGACACATCATCCGTTCCCGCTATCCAAGAAATATTAAACGAATTATTAGCTGTATAACCAGGCGGATCAACTGTAACGGTCGAAGGATTGATTGGTTTTACATTATCAAATCGATACACAAACGCCTGCCAACTCGCCTCCGCCATTTTTCCAGCATCATCTTTTGCCCTAATTTTCAAATAATATTGGCTTCCCGACACCAAACCAGTCGGGGCAAAATAACTATTGGTGGTGTACACCCAACTATCCTCATCCTCCTCGATCGTCGAATCAGCTTCTGTTCCAAAATAAACATAGTAACCATCGATTCCCGAACCATTAGCTCCATCACTGGCCCCACCTTCCTCGTTGGCCTCCGGCCAATCAAAATAAGGCAAACTAAAATTATGCCATCCATCCTCAGTTATCGACACACCACTCGTCTGGGCACTCAAAGCGGTAATCACCCCCGGATTACTTGGAGTAAGTTCGTCTCGATAATAATCAAAACGATATCCATTTATTTTTGGTGTGTGAATTCCGTTGTCAGACAATAAAGTAATTTTGATTTGAGCATATCTTTTTACTGCCGAATTCACCTTAAGTTTTTTCTTACCACCAGCCAGCACTTTTTCTTCCGTCGCTTGGCTCCAATCGTTAAAATTAATCCCATCATCCGAAGTTCTTGTTTCTACCGTAAAAGTATTTAAATAATTAGTATCGTAATCAATATCCAAAGATGCAAAACGGTAAATATCTCCCAAATCAACCACCTCTCCGGTATAATTTCCGCTCGACGCAAACGAAGTATTCTCATTACTCAGCACGTAGCTATAAAGTCCATTATTATAAGTATTCACTGCCCCATTGCCAGCAATTAAAAGCATTTTCTCCTCACCATCCGACGCCGCCGCCCCTCCCATATAAATATTTGCCGGAGCATTGACGATACTTTCCCAACTGCCCCCTCCAACCGAGTAGCGATAACACAACGCGGTATTTTCCGCTTTACAAGCAATCATATAGTCCCCACCAGCATTAACCAACGTTCCGTCGTTGTATACATCGATTGGCAAACTGGTAATTGTTTCCCAGGCAGTCGTACCAATATTAAACCGATAAAAAGAATTGTTGGCTACATTGTTACCCCTTAAAGTATAAATATACCCATTCTTACGGGTTAAATGAGAACCATAACCCACTGCTCCCGGCACATTTTGCCTGGCACTCCACTTGTTGGCCGCTGTCGAGCCAAGGTCATAAACATAAAAATTGACCCTACCTCCACCCGGAATCCAATAGATCTTGTCCACCCCATCATATTCAATGCTCGACCCATTACTAACTGTTATCGGCAAGCTAGCTCCAGTATCCAAACTCCAATTATTTGTTTCCAAATCATATATCCACATTTGATGGATATATTGGGATATTATTGAATATATTTTTTTCTGACTCGGCACATATGTCATTGCCGAACCGGTGTAATATCCTCCCGGTGCATTGGCCAACTTAGTAACCTCGCCACTATTACTATTGTATTTGATAAATAAATTATCATAATTTCCCCGCGTCATATAATAATCATCGCCCTCACCCTTTACGATTTGCGCTCCATAACCAAACTGTCGGCTATCGCTTCCTCTAAACTCCGGTCCAAATAACCCTCGAGTCGGTGCCAACCACGATCTTTTATCCAAGTTATACACCCACATTACATTCGTCGACCCTCCCCGCAACACATACAATTCTCGCCCTACTTTTCTAACTGCCGATCCACCTGAAAACGTACTCGGAGCATCAGGCATTCTTTCCCAGGTCTGATTTCCAATATCGTATCGATACATTAATGGCGTATACCACCCCGAAATATAATAAATCATCCGATCTTTATCGTCGTAAACAATTTGAGCCCCTTCGTATGGCAATACCGGTAATTTAGGTAATACTGTCCAACTATTTTGAGAAATATTATACCCAGCAAAACCACTTAACAAATTTCCCTGAATTGCATAAAGAGTTTCTCCATCGAAGACCATATCCGCTCCAACATAGACGTTGTTGTTAGGAACTTCAATTGGTGCCCCAAAATCAACATTGGCCAAATTCTCCCAAGTATTATTGACCGTATCATAGCGCATTAACGCATCATCGCTATTACCCCTTAAAACATAAATATACTGGCTACCATCATAAACAATTGACGATCCATAATAAAAAGTTAAGGGAGCATTGGCCGCCGCTTCATCCGACCAAGTTGATGTTCCAATTTCGTAACGCCAAAAAACATTTGTGTTCTGTCCCGGCATTCCATACAAATAACCATCCGGACCTTCAACCAATTCTCCTCCGATGTAAACTGCCGCTGGAGCATTGGGCAAAGTCGTCCACAAATCCAAAGCCACATCATATTCATAAAAACTATTAGTGTTATTGCCTCTAAAGGTATAAAGTTTTTGCCTTTCAGCCACATAAGCAAAACTCGCTCCATATCGAAAAGTATTTGGTGCCAAAGACACTCTTTTTTGTTCCCAAAAACCAGGTCTGGACTCTAGCTTTATCTGACCATTGCTCACCGTTACGCTACTTCCCACTCCCGCCACCAAACTACTTTGCCCACTTACCCCCACACCCAACGGCAACACTCCGTTGTAGGCGTAAATAAATTTAGTTTCTGGTTCGCTTTTGTTACCAGCTAGGTCTTCAGTCACTATTCTTAAATAGTAAACACCGTTGCCCATTGGCAAAGTAACCACCATATCGGTATCAGTTTGAAAATACCCCTCATCAACCGGATTTGCTGTATTACTTGCTCCAAAATATACATAATACCCTTTTGCCCCCTCTCCCTCATCGGTTACCGCGCCCCAGCTAAATTTGGGGTTATTATAGGTATAAGTTGAACCGCTCGATATAACGGTTCCTCCAACCGATTGAGATAAACCAACTATTGCCGACACATTACTTGGTGCCGTCACATCACCATTGTAATCAACGGTCACCGAATTAATAGTTGGCGACAAATCGCGCGCCACATTACTAATCATCGTCGCCTTTAGCTGAACATATCTTTCCGGCGGAGAAGCAATGACCCCTGATTCAATTTTTGACCACGCCGACCAGGTATTTTTGGTAGCACTGGTGCGAGAATACCAACTAATTGTCGTCCCATCTGGCGAAGTTGCCTCAGTTTCCAACTGATTAAAACTCGACACGTATCGAAGATCAATCGGCTCACTGACCCAAACTCCAGTATGTTTGTAATCATAAGAAGACAGTTGATACGACCACAAATTAACAATATTTTGACCACTAATCGAATACAACACACCATTAACCGAATCAATAGTTATGCTTCCCCCGTTGTAAGGACCAACGTCAGTTGAGTAAGTCCCCGAAAATTTTGGCAACAATCTCCATTGATTCTGACTAATATCGTATTCCCACATTTCTGTTTTGTAAAAACCCCCCTGGGCATAAATTTTTCCATTATGATAAATCAAATCAGTTCCCCAATACGGGGCAAACGGAGCTTGTCCCAAAACTGTCCAAGTAGTTGTCCCAATTGAATATTTTAAAAAGTTAGAGATCCCCTGGCCAGCCACCATATAAATATCAGTTCCATCCGACACCAGCCGTGATCCATACCCAACTTCCGATCCTACGGGCAAATCTGTTGCTACCGTATCTTCCCAAGTTTCACCCACCCCAATTTTGTATCGCCAAAATGTCCGCGACATTCCCCCTCTTGTTGCATACAAATAATCTCCCCCGGGGTACACAATGCTCGCTCCATAAGCCACCGTTGCCGGCGCATTTAACATCCCACTCCATCCCACACCCGACGGGTCATACTGCCAAAAAGTATTTGTACTACCTCCCCGAAAATAATACAATTTCCCATTAGCCGCTACTCCTTTGTTGTCATCGTTCACTGTTGCTGGCAACGTTCCCAACGTATCAAATCCGGTTGCCCCGATTGTCATTTTGTAAAAACTGGTCGAATTGTTACCTCTTCGATAATAAACATTACCGTTTAGATACACCAAATCTGCGCCGCTTCCCGGTGCTCCCGGCAGTTCCGTTCCCCCCAAATAAGATGACGTGCCAATATCATATTTCCACCAGTCATAACTTCCATTTCCTCGAAAAACATACAACAAATTTTCTTCTTGGTTATAAGTCAATCCTAAGTATCTGGTTGTCCATGGAGTGTTTGGTAAAGTTTCCCACACATTAGTCGCCAAATTGTATCGATACAAATTGGCCGTGTTATAACCTCGAAGCATATAAATATAACCTCCTATTTTTTCCATATTTCCCACGTCATACATCGTCCCTGGCACCGGTGCCAACGTTGTCCACAAACCTAGAGTAATGTTGTAACGATGAAAACTCGTTTGGTTCCCACCCCTTGGGGTGTACAAATAATCAGTTCCCGTTGAATCATCAAAAATCAAATCAGACCCCGCCGCCATTGGCACTGGTGGGTAAGTCAGAGAAATCCAACTGTTATCAATGATCGAATATTGCCAAAAATCATAATTCCCCGCTCCTCTTATGGCAAAAATATTTTCTCCATCTGTTTGCAATGAGGCCCCCGACTGAACCCAATCTGGCATTTCCGCCAACATCTCCCATCTATTTAAATTTATGGAATATCTGGCAAAAATCTTTTGATACCCTCCAAACTCAACATATATGTAATCACCCAGAGTAACCATGTCTGCCCCCAAATAAGCTGTCCCTGGAGCATCAGCCAAACGTTTCCATTTATTTTGTGACGGAGAATAACGATAAAACAGCACATCGTGTCCTGCCAACAAATATGTTCCACTTTCATTAGACGTAATTGCCCCGCCATCAGTCATTGTCAAATCTGGAGTTTTCCAAATTCTTGGCACCCAACTACCATCGGCTTCAAGCTTCATCTCTCCTTCCCGACCTTCAACATCAATCCCACTATAAGTTCCGGCGGCAAAATGATTTTGAGAAGTCAACTGACTCTCAATCGCCAAAGCTTCATTCGACCAGCAAAATACTCCTATAAAAAATACCAACCAAGTTACTAGAATCCCCTTACCCCAAAAAGGCAACATACATATAAATCTATCTGATTAGTAACCCTAATTACAATATGTCAAACTATACTAATCAGTTCGAATTATTACATCGCCAGTTCTATCCGTTCTCAAAATTTCTATCTTTCTCGCCTCCAACCTGCCCAACACCTCCCCGCTTGGATGTCCAAAAGTATTTTTACCAACGGAAATTATTGCTGTTTTGGGTTTTACCCAATCCAATAAATTCTCCCCCGTCGATCCTCCCGACCCGTGATGTGCCACCACCAAATAATCAACTGGACCTATCATTTCCCGCCACACCATTCTATCCTCTTCATCCTTGGTCACATCACCCATCAACAATATTTTTTTGTTATCCAACGCCACTTCCATCACCACACTATCTTTGTTGCCATCGCCAGTTAAAGCCGGAGGCCACCTGATATCAAACTCCATCTTACCTACTCTAAATTTATCATTTACCATCAAATCTTTTGCATAATATATTTGTTCAATTTGGTAATATTTTTGCACCTCTGGCAAACCTCCAATATGATCAGCATCCTCATGCGACACAAAGGCCATTTCGATTTTCCGATCCAGCCTCATCACCGAAGCCAAACACCCCACCATTTTCTTGTTCTTCGGTCCAAAGTCATACACAATCTGAGTTGACCCTTGAGAAATTATCACCCCCAACCCCTGCCCCACGTTACACACCGTCATTTTCAAACCAAAATCAGCCATCAACAATTCCCACCCCACAACAATTAAAGCAATTCCGAAACCAAATTTACCCATCGCACCATAGGATAAACCACTAACATCCCCCCTCCTCCCCAAATCAAAGTTACCGCTACTACAGCCGTAATTATTTCCGTCATCCCCACCACCAACATGTTGGCCACCAGTGACATCAAATTTATTCTACCCGTCATCAACCACAAAATTGGCGCTACCATAATGTTAATCCACAATATTTGCCCCAAATGTCCCTTATTTTGGCCAATAATTAGTCCAATAAATGCCGCCATTGATAACCAAAAGCTGTAACTTACCAATACCTCCGGCTCCCCGGCAATCATAATTATTGCCGCCAAACCCAAACCCCGCACTACATTAAATTTCCGACCCAGCATTTGCGCCCAGTACAAAATCGACGCCATTAAAACTGCTCGCACAATCGGTGGTTGCCAGCCAGTCATCCCCGCATACCCCCAAGCCAGTACCAAGGCTAAAACAATCGTTTTCTTTCGCCCCAACACCCACGCCAATCCTCCGACCAACCCACCAATTAGCAGCATTACATTTGTCCCCGACGCCACCACCAAATGAACCAATCCAGTATCCACAAATTTATTATATTTTTCCTTCTCAAAACCACTCTTATCACCCAATACCATCCCCACTACCACCGCCGCTTCCTCCGGTGGTAAATTTTGATTAATTTGATATATCAATATATCCTTCTCTACAAACTTATACATCATTACAATAATTACAACCACGATTACCCATTTGAATAATTCCTGTATTGGCGGAATCCCATTTCCGCCATTCATTTTATTATTCATTTATATTAAGGGCGGATATAGGAATCCGCCCCAACATTCATCAATAAACGAATAGGATTATTATTGATATATTTTCGGATTCGATCCAATTCTATCGGACCGCGTACAATTCGTTCATAATAATCCCGTTGCCACAATCGACCATCAAACGGTTTCCAATTTTCATTTCGTACACCAGAAATATATTTATTGGTCGTCATTATTTTAAATCGTTGAATTATTTCTGATAATTTATATTTTGAATTGAAATTAATTTTAAGAATTAAATGAATATGATCAGGCATGACCACAAATTCATCCAACCCAATCCCGGAATAATATTTAGGCATTTCCATAATAATAGATTTCACCATCACACCCGCATCATTCATAATTTTTCCATCCCAGAATAATTTTGATCTATTTTGTACCGCCAATGTTATAAAATAAAATCCTGAATTAGAATAATCATAATCTGACAAACGAATGGATCTTCGATTTCCTGTTCGGGCGGAATCCCATTTCCGCCCTATCATAATCCGATCAGATCCTTAATTTCCTCATACATTTTTTCCCCAATTCCCGGCACCATTTTTATTTCTTCAATATTGGCAAAACCGCCATTTTCCTCCCGGTAGCTAATAATTTTCCCCGCCATTGCCGGTCCAATCCCTGGCAATTTTTCCAATTCATCCCCCGTAGCCGTGTTCAAACTTATCAAGCCTGCCTGCCCGCCTAAACTGACCGTCGCAACGGTCTGTTGGCGGGGTATATATATTTTTTGCCCATCTTTCAACAGATCCGCTTTATTCAACCTCTCCTCCACCCACTCTCTATCCGCTTTTTCCGCTAGCCCTCCCGCCGCCACCAACGCATCGTTGACCCGACTGCCTCCAGCCAATCGATAAACCCCTGGTTTTATCACCTCTCCACCCACATCAATCACTACTTCTTTATCAACTTCTGCATCAATTTTTTCAATCTTTTCCGCTTTGCTATTGATTCCAGTTTTCAAATTCATCCCCACCCCCGCTACCATCATTACCAAACCAATCATCACCACTGCATCCTCCCATTTTAGTGTTTGTAACTTTTCATACCACACATTTCTATACTACCACCCTTTTCCCACTACTATAGTATTATTAATTATGTCGCCTATTCATTCTCTTGGACTTCTTAGTATCGGTCCCATTTTTTCCTATTTTTGGTCGCTCTTTGAGCTAACTTATTTTACCCCCCAACTCCTCGCCCTATTGACCATCATTGCCACCCTATCCTTTAAAAAATCAAAATTCTTATTCATGCTACTTGTATCATATATCTTGAATCTATTAGTAGCTTCAACCGGCAACACCCTATCCCCCATTTTCTTCCTTCTCTATTTTCTTATTTTTCTCCTTGGCTTTCAATTTCAGCTCAATCTGGTTCTGGCTTATTCTCTAATAATTCTCCTCACCCAATCACAAACGGTTAATTCCCTTCCCTCTTTTATTGCCCTATTTTCCCTAGTTTTCACTGTCCCCATTGTTTGGTTTACTAAAGCTCTTGAGCTAACCATTCAATCTGAGGAAACTGATTTTCAGCTGTGGTCCTCGCTCAAACTTCGCACCGGTCTAAATCGCATCACCGACGCCGCCCGTTGCCTTCACCTAACCAATCTTACCAACGATCAAAAACGCCTTACCAAAACCATCTCCGATTCCACCAACTCGCTGCTCAATTCCCTTGACAACCTCAAGAAAGATTTATGAAAAAAATTTTTCTACTTTCTACTTTCTACTTTCTACTTGCTACTCTATCGCCCTCTGCGATGGCTCAACATTTCGAATCGTCAAGCTACATCATTGATTGGGGTAATTTCAATATGACCTCGGGTTCTAAAACCTCCACCAACTACAACCTCACCGATACCGTTGGCCAAAACGCCCCCGGCCAATACGATTCTCAAGGCTACATTGTCAAATCAGGTTTTCAATATATCTACGAAAACCGCATCCCTTTTTCTTTTACCATTTCTGATTTATCCGTTGAACTTGGCACTCTCGTCCCTGGCGTTGCTTCCACCGCCACCAACGTCATCACCGTGTCCACTCCTTCCGGCCATGGCTACGATATTCTCGCCATTCAAAATCATCCTCTTTCCCAAAACACCGGCACCACTATCCCAAATACTACCTGTGATTCGGGCAATTGTACTCCCACCACCTCCGACACTTGGACTTCAAATTCTGCTTATGGTTTCGGTTTTAATGCCACCGGTGTTGGCACCACCTCTTATTTTCAAAATGATTCTTATTATCGTCCTTTTGCCTCATCCCAATATTCTGAAACTCCCCAAGCCATTATGTCCCACCATCTTCCAGCCGAGGACCACCAAGCTACCATTACCTACAAAGCCATTATCCCACCCACCCAATCGTCGGGTGATTATGAAAATTCCATTACATTTATTGCCGTTCCAAAATATTAAACCATGTTCAACCTCACCCTCTCCCCTCCAATACTAGAAATCATCGCTCGCCCGGGAGCCACTATTACCCAAGCCTACGAAATCACCAACAATTCCGACACGCCAGTAACTCTTAACACCTCGGTTGTCCCATTTACCCCCAAAGGTATTAATGGCTCAGTTGTCTATGATGATAATTTGTCATTAAATCCCAACATCGAGTTCTCCCTCCAAAACACCGATGCCCTCCTAAACCAACCCTTCACCATTCCCCCTCTTGGTAAAAAACAATTAGTTTTAAAAATTAAGACCCTATCCAACATCCCCCAAACTGACTCATACTATACCTTTTTCCTCACCCAAACCGATTCGAGCAATATCACCAATTCCTCCCAAACCACCAACTTAGGCCAAATCGGCTCCCACATTCTAATCTCCTCCTCCGATTCTCAAAACCAGGAAATCAGCGCCTCGGTATCCGGGCTTTCCACCTCCCCAACTCTCAAAGATGTGTTTTTAACCCCCATCAAAATCAATGCTCAAGTTGACAATCTGACTTATCATTTTTTCAAAACCGATGGCAAAGTAACCATTCTTAAAAACGGCAAAGTTATCAAAGAATGGAAACTTTATCCTCAAAATGTCCTGGCTTCCCATTCCCGCTCAATCCAGTGTGCTGACAATGATTTAAAACCAGTCGACTGCACTCTTCCCGCCCCCCTGTGGCCCGGGGCCTATTCGGTTCAAGTCGAATCCAATTCCGCCACCACCTCTACAATCTTTTTTGTCTGGCCCTTATCTCTCCTTATTATCCCTATCCTTGTTCTGCTCTTTTGGCAAGCAAGAGGTCTTGTGCGTCGCAACCGACCTTCTCAACCCTAGTTGCTACCACCACCAAGCTTCGGTAACCGTTGTCACCAAACCGGTTACATAAAGTCTCTCTAATTTGACATACCTCACAAAGCTTTTTATCCACTGGTTCAAAAATAATCTCACCAGGTAATTCTTTTATTTTCTTCGCCATTTCCGTCGATTATACTCCCTCACTTGATTCTTGACAAATCCCCCACATTATGGGATACTTTCCAAGCTTTAACAATACACATTAGTTACGCACTAATATCTGTGTTTTAAGGCTATGTTCTTTAACAACTCCGTTTGTTTTCCCCTCTTTTTGGGTAGAATTTTAAGAAAAAATTCTTTTTCTTATATACTACCCAAACAGGAGAGATTGAAATGTTAAAAAACCCCCAAAAAAGAATGTACGTATTGATCGCAATTGCTCTATTCATTATGTTCGCGGCCCCCGCCTTCACCTGCGGAGGGAGTGTGTCCGACAAAAACGGTGTTTACACCGTTAAAACAGGCTTCAGCGAAGATGGGTGCTCTTTTAACAAAGGAGACATCGTTGAAGTCAGTTTTGACCACTCAGAATACCAGGGCTCCGGCGCCGGCGACTTTTTATTTTATGATATTTCAAAAATAGAAGGTTGCTCGGCAGAAATCGGGGACGGTGTCTTTAAGTATCTTAAAGATTAACCTTCCCCTAGCACCCCTCTGGAGCAATCCAGAGGGGTGCGCCCCAGCCAAGCACAAACACACAAAACAAAAAACAAAAACAAACGGAGTTGATATTATAAAAAAATAAATTAACCACAAATGAGCCGAGAATCATTAATTATAAGAGGTATAAGTGTAATTTTAGGTATTGCTCTTGTCATCCCCCCTGGAGGTTGCAACACAGCCAAAAAAGTCACCGACGTCGCCATTCCTCCAACACCTGAACCCCAAGATTGTGAAAACATTGGAATTGGCTCAACTTTCTCTACCTTAAAAGAAACAATTGCCCAGCCTTGCCCTTTCGACACACCAGTATTAAGAGAACAATACTGTCAAGGTGACACTGATCTATCTCCTGAGTCAGCCACTCTGCCTTCAGACACCGCCATCATCATCTCCCCAAATATAAAGAATGAATTTAGAGCTGTTGATGAAGAAAACAAAGCTTGGCTTCGAACAATCTCAGAGAACAAAGAAGAAGGCGGATTAAGAAGATCATGGATACTCCAAGACGCTATTTGTCCAGGCAAAGCTACTAACCCCTAACCCTTCTCATTACCTCTAATACCAACTCTAGCTGTTCCACTTTTCTTTCTTCATAAAATAACCCCAGACCTTTGGCATTATTTGCCACCGAAATCACATCCCTCCCCCGCTCTATCCCCATATATTTCCACCCACCTTCCTCCTTTTCCAATCGCATATCTTGAAATAATCTCTCCATCTCAACAGTACTCAAATCAGCTCTATCCGCAAAAGCCACCCCTCGATCTGAAAAAATAACTAAGTAATTCCCTCGTGGTAATTGTGCTGGATATGGAAACTTCGCCTCTGATTTGTTCTTTCCTATCTTTCTAAGAATTTCTGTTTCGTCAATACTATCCAAATTTGGATTCAATACTGCCAAAACCGACCCGTCACCAAGTCCAACTCTCTCAAACACTCCTTGATACTGATCCAACAAAGTCCTCACTACCCTCCCATGGTCAATTCGCACTCCACGGTCAACTCCCATTTCTGTCAATCTTTCAATCAACCTTCCCATAACTATATTCTAACCCCTAACCTCCCTCAACACCTCGCACACTTTTGGATCTTTTTCCAAAGCCAACTTCACATCCCTCGCCTCCAAATCCACAGTCCCTATCCCCTCACTATTCACTCCAAGACAACCATATAAGTGTAAATAGCACCGTGCACAATCTGGCCTTACATCCTCCACCCAGAATTGTGTATTCCCATACAAATCCTTCTCAACCCTAGTTATCATTCAACCATTGTACACCCTCAGTTTTTCCCGCTTTCAAAATATTTACATCCTAACGTATTTCCCATCCTCCAGTTTTATCACCATTCCATACCCAGCATCATCTCCATTTTTCAACCTCTCTGAAGCACGTCTATAATAGTCTAAGGCCCATAAGTCAGCACCTCTTTCATCAGCTCCGGCATTTCTGTGACCAAATTCATGTGCCCACGTTACCGAAGGAAAGTATAATCTATAATTATCTTCTGTCCAACCAAAAAAATCAGGATCCAAATCACCCCACTCTCTTCTTGGTTCCATGCTGTGCATATCAACCCTGCTTAACACAACAGTCACATTGTATCTCCCACTACCATCAACACTAATCATTAAATGATCACGAGCTCCACTGTCTTCTGTTGGCATAACAATTACATCCCAATCAAGCGGTGAATCTTTCATGTATTTATTTGAAAAATATTGTCCGTATGCACCTTCGTCAACTGTTTGAGATTCTGCCTGAACCTTCAATTCATCATCCGACGCCCTTTCAGTCTCAATTATCTGCGACTTTGCAAACAACATAATGTCAGCCAATTCACCCACAGTTTTTTTGCCACTTGAAATATCTTTCCTAATTAATTCCAAAGAATTTTTTAATTCCAAAACCCTTTTCTTTCTATAACCATCAACATCCACTACTTTTACTTGAAGACCCAATAACTCTCTAGCCTGAATATAACGATCTTCCGACATCGAATCCCACGTCCTCATCCCCGAATCCAACCCAACAATTAAAATATTTGATTGAAACCAAAGGCTGTCTTCGACACCAGCATCATGACCTCTCTTCCATTCACCATTTTTACCCAACAAATTGCCTTCCTCCAATGCTCCTTTTCGAAAATATATTCTAGTTTTATCTCCGGCGGGTTGAATAATTCTAATATGGCAATCTTCCAATTCTTCATCAGTCATCACGTCTTCGGGCAAATTCTCAATAGACCTATCACCTAAATCTTGATAATATTTTCTTTCCTCGGTAATTGGTTGATAAACAGCAATTTCAGGTTCTCCACTCGATTTTGATAACTCGATAGCAACCTTGATTTGTTCTCGGTCAATTGGATACCTCTCACTTCTCCCACTAATCATATAAAATTCAGGCAATCCATCGCTTGTATTAACCCCCAATTTAAGCCATTCCTCGTTTGTATTTTGGATTTCAATTTGTTCAGAAACCTCAGTGGGTTCGACATAGATTTCATTTTCACCACTTACATCACTTGTTTGCTGACCAAACAATTTATTTAGATATATACCAAATCCACCCAAAGCCACTGCTCCAGAAGCAAGTCCCGCCATTTTAAGAAATTCTCTTCGACCAATATTTTTGGGCTGTTCCTTTTTTTGGGTATTTATTCTATTTTTATATTGACCATTATAGCCAACCAATCTAGATTCACCCATTCGAACACCCCCTTGCGGATTTCTGTTCTTTTCGAGCGAAACATTTCTGTCCATTATTTTATTATCAACTAATTAAGATTCGGCCTCGATCGCCGCCTGCGCCGCCGCGAGTCTAGCAATCGGCACTCGGTAAGGTGAGCAAGATACATAATTTAGCCCTATTTTATGGCAAAATTTAACTGTATCTGGATCACCACCTTGTTCTCCACAAATTCCAATATTTAGGTGTTTGTTACCCGACCTCCCCAGGTCAATCGCCATCTTCATCAATTTTCCCACCCCTCCCTGATCAACCGACCGGAAAGGATCTTCTTTTAATATCTTTTGATTCACATATTCTTTCAAAAACTTTCCAGCATCATCTCGAGAAAAACCATAAGTCATCTGGGTCAGATCGTTGGTTCCAAATGAAAAGAACTCCGCTTCGACAGCAATTTCATCCGCTGTCACACAAGCCCTGGGAATTTCTATCATTGTCCCAATTTCATATTTCATCTTCACCCCATATTCTTCCATTGTCGCTTCGATCACTGGAATTAATTTGGCCTTTAGCCATTTCAATTCCGCCACATCGGCAATCAAAGGGATCATAATTTCGGCAACCATACTCTTATCCCCTACTTCGCAAGCCGCGGCTATTATGGCGCGAACTTGCATTTCAAAAATCTCCGGATAAGTAATCCCTAGTCGGCATCCTCGATGACCCATCATCGGATTAAATTCATGAAGTTGTTCAATCTTTTCCGAAAGCACTTTAGCACTCACCCCTATCTCTCTGCTAATGGCCTCAATGTCTTCCGATTTTTGGGGTAAAAACTCATGTAGAGGTGGGTCCAATAATCGGATTTTAACTGGCAACCCCTTCATGATTTCAAACAACTGTTTAAAGTCATTTTTCTGCATTGGAAATATTTTTTCCAAAGCTATTTTCCTTTGTTCCACCGTTTCGGCCACAATCATTTGCCTAACAGCAAAAATTCTATCCTCTTCAAAAAACATATGCTCAGTTCGACAAAGTCCGATTCCTTGGGCTCCAAAATCACGGGCTACTTGAGCATCTTTGGGAGTATCAGCATTGGTGCGAACACCCATTGTTCGATACTTATCCGCCCAACTCATCAATGTACCAAAATCACCTGACAAACCCGGCTCTTCAGTTGGGACTTTACCCAAAAATACTTCTCCCGTCGACCCATCAAGGGTAATAATATCGCCTTCCTTCACCACCAAATCACCAATTCTAATTTGTTTTGTTGATTCATCAACTATAATGCTTTCGCATCCAGAAACGCAGCACTTCCCCATCCCCCTTGCCACCACTGCCGCATGCGATGTCATTCCCCCTCGGGCTGTCAAAATTCCTTTAGCCACGTTCATCCCTGCCAAATCCTCTGGGCTAGTTTCCGCTCGTACCAAAATCAAACTCTTGCCTTCTTCTGCCAATTCCACCGCTCTTTCCGCCGTAAACACCACTTCACCACTAGCCGCTCCCGGCGAAGCAGGAAGCCCAGTAGCAATAACTTTAAAATTCTTTTTTCCCGAAGCTTGCAAAGTTGGATGCAACAATTGATCCAGCGATCCTGCCTCCACCCGACACACCGCCTCTTTTTCCGTGATTTTCCCCTCAGCCACCAGTTCCACTGCTACCCGTACCGCCGCAAAAGCCGTTCTTTTTCCATTTCTTGTTTGTAAAATAAACAGTTTTCCATTTTCAATCGTAAATTCCACATCCTGCATATCAGCATAGTGGTTCTCCAGTTTTTTAAATATCGCCAAAAGTTGCTCATACACCTTGTCATTATCATCCTTAAGTGAAGCCAAAGTTTTTGGAGTTCGAATTCCTGCCACCACATCCTCGCCCTGGGCATTCATCAAATATTCACCATACGGTTTGTTTTCTCCGGTTGATGGGTTTCGAGTAAAAGCCACTCCAGTACCACAATCATCCCCCATGTTGCCAAACACCATCGACTGCACATTGACGGCTGTTCCATATACTTTTGTCTCATCAATTTTATTAAGTTTTCGATAAATTTTGGCTCTGTCATTATTCCACGAACCAATCACTGCCCCAATTGCTCCCCACAACTGTTCATCGGCTTTATCTGGAAACTCCCTGCCCTTATGAATTCTAAATATTTCTTTGTATCCAGCCACCACTTTTTTCCAATCTTCAGCTGTCATTTCAACATCACTCTGCTTTGCGCCATCTTTTTTTATTGTCGAAATTACATGTTCAAATTTTTCATGCTCGATATTTTCCACTACATTGGAATACATTTGCACAAATCTTCGATACGAATCCCAAGCAAATCGGGCGTTACCGGTTTTGCTGGCAATCGCCTCAACCACTTTTTCGTTTAAACCCAAATTCAAAATCGTATCCATCATTCCCGGCATCGATGACGCCGCCCCCGATCGTACCGAGACCAAAAGTGGATTCTCCACCGACCCAAACGATTTTCCCGTCACCTCTTCCAACTTTTTAATATTCTCCTCGACTTCACTTTTTAATGTTTCTGGATAATATCCTTCATCATTATTTTTTGATTTAGATTTTAGAGTTTCGAGTTTGGCTTTATTCTCATAAAAAGCCTTACAAACATCTGTACTAATCGTAAATCCTGCTGGAACCGGTATTCCAATCCTCGTCATTTCCGCCAAGTTTGCGCCTTTTCCTCCCAACAAGTACTTTTGTTCTGCCCCACCTTCGGCCTCTCCATTACCAAAAAAATAGACCATCTGTGTTTTTGTTTTCATGACCTTTAGAGTAGATCAACTTTTCTTATAAATCAACATCTCATTGACACCTTAATCTGTGGGCATTATCTTTATTTATTAGACTTATTACAATTATTTTCGATGAAATTTAAAATTAGCCTGGCTCTTATACTATTAATAGTATTCACGCCTCTTGTTGCCATCAAATTTCACCGTCCTTTAGTATCAGCTCCCCCCACTGCGGTCAAAGATGTTTTGGATAATTCCCAGCTGTCATATTTTGGCCGTATACTTACCGCCACTCAAGGTCAATCTGTCATTACTGTTGGACATTCTGCCCCCTCAATTACATCTGACAATTTAAATGTCGGCGACACTGTTGGTATCGGCACTACCGGCGTTGGAGTTGGAACTTCCGGACCTCTTACTATTTATACTATTAGAGACATTGGCGAAGGCAACACCAACACCGTCCAATTAAATTCTGGTGTTGGCCAAAGTAATGCCTGGGTTGGAGCTGCTGTTATTGCCACTCGTTCAGCTATTCACACCTTTTATTGGACCCCCCAATCAAATTTAACCGGAGGTTTCTGGCAATTCTTAATCAAAGCTTCTTCTATGGTCGGCGAAGTTAACAACGACGGTATCCCCGATCAACAAGGTTTTGACCTTGGTCAGGATATTGGAACATCTCTTGGTCTTGGCACTCGACTTACACCAGATGATGTTTCCTGTCCAAATTTTGCCACCGGTGTTGGTTCGACCATCGCCTATTCTATTGGTACTACTACTTATAATGGTAATTCTTACCATATTATTACCTGTGCTCTTGGTGCTGGTAACACCAATACAATTGGTATTGGTTACACCGCCACCATTGGTCGAGCTCTAACTGTTGGAAGTCAGCTAATCAATCCTGCCCCTTCTCAAACCGGCCACCAGCTTGGTACTGCCGAAACCCATGCCTTCTTCATTCGCCATTTAAATTCTGCTACCGTTCTTGATGAATCCGACACCATGCAAGGTCGTATTGCTGTCATCGAATCAGTTCGGGTTACCGCTACAGTCGATCCAACCTTGACCTTTACCATCGACAATACCAACATTGGCTCCACTGGTTGCGGAGTTATCTTAAAAAGTGCCAACTCCAACGTTACCTCCACCCAAGTCCCCTTCGGTTCTTTGTCTGTCGGTGATACCGGTAACAATTTAGCCCAAAGGTTAGGTGTTATTACCAATGGTACTGGTTATGTCGTCACTGCTTACGAAAGTATGGTTATGAGAAACATTGCCACCGGTACTACCATTACCGACACCAACTGCGACGCCAACACTTGTACTATTACTCTGTCCGCCGGTTGGACCGGTCCCGATGCTGCCAAATCAGAATTTGGTTATTCACTTCAATCTATGGCCGGTACCCCCACCATGGCTTTTACCTCCGGTGCCAATTTTACTTCCAAACCATTTGGAGTCGGACCAGTCAATGCCGCCACTATTTTCTCTTACAATGCCACTCCAGTTGCTTATCACTACGCCGCAGTTTGTTACCGCATCGTTGCCAACTCTACTCAGGAAGCCGGTAATTACGAAACTGAAGTTATTTATACCGCCACAGCAACATTCTAAATATGAAAAAAATACTTACCCTCTTCATAATTTTTACTTCATATTTCATAAATCCTTCGCCAATTTTTGCTCAAGTTTCCTCTGGTCTTACTGCCATTCCTCCCCGACTCGAAATTACTGGCCAACCAGGTGAAACCATTACCAAAGAAATAAAAGTCAGAAACGAAAGTCAAGTCGAGCGAACAGTCACCGTCGACACCAAAGATTTTATCGTCTCCGATGCCATTGGCACCCCAATTCAAATCGATGACATTGACGAATCGGCCAACCGTTGGGCCGCCTCCACTTGGATTCAGGTATCCCCTAGTAAAATGACCCTCAAACCAGGTGAAACCAAATCCCTTTCAGCCACAATTATTATTCCCAACAAAGCTACTGCTGGTGGTCATTATGCCATGGTCCTCCACACTCCCAATCTTGGCTCAATTTCCATTGATGGTTCTGGTGCTGCCGTTCAAACTCGTGTTGGCACTTTAGTCTACATTACCGTCCCCGGCGACATCACTGAAAATGCCCAAGTTAAGGAATTTTCTGCTCCCAAATTTTTAGAATATGGACCTGTCGATTTTCGTACTGTTATCACCAACCTCTCCGACATTCACATCCTTCCCATCGGAAATATCACCATCAAAAATCTTTTTGGATTAAAATCCGGTGAAATTGAATTGCCTGAAACCCGAATCTTTCCTCTTACCGATCGAATTATCAACACCACCTTTAATAAAAAATGGCTCCTCGGTCCTTTTACCGCCAAACTGGCCGCTGGTTACGGAACTCAAGGTCAAGCCTTGGTTGCCACCACCACGTTCTGGGTTATCCCATGGAGACTTCTTGTCCTCATCGCTGCTGCTATCGTCATTCTCTTTGTCCTCATCAAACTTATCGAACAAAAATCACGTGAAGAAATAATCGAATCCACTGGCAAAGTCGATGAACTAGAAAGAGAATTGCAAGCCCTTAAGAAGAAGTACAGTGATAAGAGATAAATCTTTTCAATCTCCCTAAATCCCTCTTTAACAAGAGGGACTTAAAGATTGATAATATTAATCATGTATTCCAAGTTTTTGGCTGTGCTATTTCTATTGATTGGTCTTAATGGCACCGCCTACTTGTACTTCAACAATCCACACCCCAGAGTTCTGGCGCAAACCGACACCATCACTGTCAGTGCTTTTATTGACGGTTGTCCTCTTATTTACATCACCCCCGAAAATCGTATTCCCCCAGTTGGTAACGATTCTCTAGAAATCGACGTTGAAATTCGGCCTGCCGGTTCATTAATTCCCATTTACACCACCACCGTTACCACCGACAACGACGGCTTTGCTAACCTTTGCCCCGCCCCAATAGGCTTGGGAACTAGTTTTTATGATGTTGCCATCAAAGGACTCTCCCACTTACGTCGCAATTTTCAAAACCGCCAAATATTAGGCATTGGCGTCACCATCGACCTTCGTGATCCGGTATTATTTGCCGGCGATTCCCACCCGACCGAAGACAATTATGTCAATTCCCTTGATATTTCTTACGAAATTTTAAATATTTACACCAACGATCTTCGCGCCGACCTCAATCGCGATACGATTGTCAATTCTCTCGAATTCCCTACCCTTTTATCGCATTTAAACCAATATGGGGATGATTAAATTAGCTCAAACCCACCCGCCCTTCGGGCACCCTCCCTTGACAGGGCGGGCTTCACTTTTTGTTTTATTCATGTTTCTTGCAACATGCTTCATGCTTCCTAATCCCGTCCATGCGGCAACCTTCTCTTTCTCCCCTTCATCCGGTTCCTATGGCAATGGCTGTCAATCCAGTGTTGACATTCGCCTTGATGCCTCTGGCCAATCTACCAACGCCGCTGACATCATCATCGATTATGACCCATCCTTAGTTGAAATCATCGATTCCGATACCGGCACTACCGGTGTTCAAATTACCCCCGGCTCAGTTTATACCAACTTTTTTGGCAACGTTGTCGACACCAATGCTGGTGTCATCAGACTCACCGGTGCATCTTTCACTTCTTTTTTTACCAGTGCTGGGGTGTTTGGCTCAATTCAATTTCGTCCTCGCACTTCATCGGGTACTGCCAATTTTCAAATCCGTTTTACCGGGGCCAATCCGTATAATTCTCTTGACAGCAACATTGCCGATTCGGCCACCAGTAATGATTTATTATCCTCAGTTACCAACGGTTCCTACACTCTCACCTCCCAATCCTGTGTCTCCGATTCTACTCCGCCAACCATCACCCATGTTTCCCCAACCAATGGCCAAACCGGCATTCCTTCCGGAGCCAATATTGTCACCACAATTAGCGATACGGGCTCAGGTGTTGATCAAAATTCAGTCGAAATTATCATCAACGGTGTCACCTACAAAGCCGGTCAAACCGGTGTCATCGTTACCGGCAACAGTAGCTCCTACACCTTTACAGTGACCCCCACCACTCTGCTTTTTACCAACCAACTTAATACTGTTGTAGTAAACGCTCGCGATTTTAATGGCAATTCCAAAAGCTCGACCATCACTTTTAATGCCCCCACTCCAACTGGTTACCCCTCACCGTCACCCACCTACGGCCCAACTCCCACCCCAACTATTTCTATTGCCCCAGGTACCTGTCCTACGCCCGCTCCTTGCCCCACCTGTTCTTCCAATGCCACCTGCCCCAACATCAGTCCCACTCCTTCTCCAATTGATAATATAAAAGACGACCACAAAACTCCTTACATCGAATTTGTCAAACCAAAAGCCAAAGATACTATTGACCTAACTCCCACTTTTGTTTTTAAAGTTTCCGATTTTGATTCCGGTATCGACCTTGATTCTTTAAAAATTATTTTCAATGATCAAATATATAATCGTAATTCTGCCACCCTGACCTACAAAGGCGACGCTCATTCCTACGAAATAACTCTCCAAACCAAAGAAAAACTTTCCGATTCTTCCGAATATTCGTTTGAAGTTTTTATCGCCGACCTAAACCAAAATGGTCTATCCCAAACCATCAATTTAAAAACCAAAACTCCCATTCTTAACCAAATCGGCAATATTTTCAAAAACAATCTCATTATTAGCCCTTCCCAAACCAATGTCACCATTGCTCAAATCGCCAAAGGCTTTTCCTCAATTTTTTTCTTAAGTCTACTTCCCTTTTTATTATTTTTACTTTACCACTTCCTCCGCCGTCAAGTTATCGACAAGAACACCCCCTACGGCATTGTCTTTAATTCCGCCACTCATGAACCAATTTACCAAGCTAAAATTACCGTTTTCAATCATGAAAACAAAAAAATGGCTACCTACTTTACCAATATTTTTGGGATTTTTGCCGGCTCACTACCTCCTGGCAAATACCGCTTTTTAGTTGAGAAAAAATCATATGCCTTCCCCTCCGAAACTGATTTCAAAACTCTTGACTACCCCCATCTTTATCATGGTGAAATTGTTGAAGTAACCAAAAATCCAAATGTTTATTTAAATATTCCTCTTGATCAAAAAGAACCAGTTATCGAAAATAAATTATTACCCAAATACGGTATTACCTCTCCCAACATCACTCTTGGCCTAAAAGAAACCAAGTTCGATGCTCTCGTCACCACTCGAGTTACCGACAATCTTGGTCGCTACCGCTTCATCGTCCCCCACGGTCGCTATCAACTAACCTACAAAAACAAACCAGTTGGCAATATCATCGACACTCGCCACCGAATAGATGGATATACGGTGATAAATAAAGACCTAAAAATATAAACCTCATCCTCATTTAAATCTTCCCTCAATCCCTCCTTTGAAAAAAGGAGGGACGCAGCTCTTTTATTCTATTTTCAAAGACTTTTTCTAACTCCTCCCCCTCTTTATTCAAAGAGGGGGTTAGGGGGCGATTTAAGTTAAAATAAAGCAGTGCATCGTCTCTCTTACAAAACTCTATTTATCATTCTTTTCTTTCTTCTAATTCCCATTGTCTTTTTGTTAAAGACTAATTCTAAAGTCAAAGATGTAGCGGCCTCGTGGTGGGATGAGGCGTGGAGCTATCGACAAGCCATTAACATTTCTTCCCATTCTACCACCGAATCCAGCGTTTACATTTCCACCTCTCTTACCATTGGTCACACCGGCAAAGCCCAAACCGACGGTGGCGATTTTCGTTTTACCGACCAAAGTGGTCAACTACTCGACTACTATATTGTCAGTGGAGCTGGCACCACCACCATATCTTTTCACATCCAATTTAACTCTTTTCCCGCTGGCGCCCAAACCATTTTTGCCTACTACGGCAACCCCTCTGCTAATAACGGTTTTTCCACCTCCGATTTTGCCACCCAGGCTTCCAACTACACTATTGGCTCCCTCTCCGCCGAAGAAACCGGCGGTGGTCCCATCGCCTATTGGAAGTTTGACGAAGGTGTTGGTACCACCATATACGATTCTTCAAGTAACAACACCGGCTATTTTGCCGCATCCACCGCCGCCCCATTGTGGTCGCAAACAGATCAGTGCATTTCAGGAAAATGTCTATTATTCGACGGCTCAAATGACCAGGCCTATATTACCAACAAACCTCAAACCCAATTTGGAACCAATGATTTTTCCATTAGCCTCTGGATCAAACCAACAAGAAATCTAGCCAATAGCGATGTCATTTTTAGTAAAAGCTCCACCTTAAATCACTACGCTTTTGTTAATGCCCTATTTTCTGCCTACGGCGAGCTCCGCTGGTACTTCGATGACAGTTCCGAAATGCTTTGGAGTCATTATGTATCCTTTGGGACCAACGCAAGTTTTACCAATAAATGGACTCAACTAACCTTAGTTCGTCAGGGTACTGACATCAGAGCTTATGTTAATGGCATTTTATACCACAGCTCCACTTTACCCAACAGCTACAATTTGTCCAACAATTCTGATTTTGAAATCGGCAAAGATGGTAGCATCGGTACCTTCTATAAAGGCTATATTGATGAAATAAAAATCTTCCCCTACGCCCGCACCGCTACTCAAATCAAAGATGAATATTCCTCCTCCAACACCAAAGTTAGTATCGGCACCAACTCCTCCGGCAAATCCCTCTCCGACGGCCTGGTCGGTTATTGGAAATTCGACGAAGGGACCGGAACCTCTTCTCCCGACTTTTCGGGTAATAACGCCACCGCTACTCTTAGCGGAACAACTCTTCCCTCCTGGGGATCTGGGAAATATGGTACGGGTGTAACTTTTGACGGCCTTACTGGCTATGTCACCACAGGCACCACCTACCCCTTTGGTACTGGCTCATTCACAGTTGCCGCCTGGTATAAAAGCAGTCAATCATCACCTTTCTTGGGCATTGTCGGAGCTGCCAACCCCGGCAATAATACTGGTTTTGCACTTGAAAATAATAACGGACAACTTGCCGCTTGGGTAAATGGTGTAATGTCCTCTGGTAGCACTGGTATCAACAACAATCAGTGGCACCACCTGCTTTTTACTCGAAACGGCTCTTCTCTAAACTTCTACATTGACGGCAAATTAGACATTGCCACTACAACCTCATCATCCAGTGTCACCACCACCCAAACTCTCTGGATTGGTGGTTGGGGAAATACCAGTTATCTTACCTCTGGTTCCATCGACGAAGCCCGAATTTACAACCGCGCCCTCTCCAGCGACGAAGTCCGCCAACTGGCGGAATACTCTCCTCCACCAATGGCCTATTACAAATTCGACGAAGGAATAGGCAATTCCATATCCGATCAAAGCGGAAACAATTACAATGGAGTCTGGGCAGGCTCCGGTTCTCGTTGGTCTAGTGGCAAAATTGGCAAAGGGGGTATATTTAATGGAACCGACGATGTAATATCCGTCCCCGGTTTTGGTAACAACGCTCCTACTACTGAAATTACAGTTTCTTTATGGATGAAAGTTGATGAGTCAAAAACAACATCTGCTTTTCAACTAAACCCAGACAATGCAAACAATCGCATAAATTTTCACCCCTGTTACGCCAACGGTTTTACTTATTGGGACTTTGGAAACATTGCCACCACGGGTCGCCTAAATTTTGCTAATCCAGCTGATTGTCGAAATGGCTGGCATCATTATTCTCTTGTCAACAGTGTTCAGGAAAATTTTATGGCAGTTTATCGCGATGGCGTAAAAATCGCCAGCAAAACTGGTGCCGGCACATTTACAAGAACTGCCGCCAATTTACAACTAGGTTTTATGACTGGATATCAGTATTTCAAAGGCTATATGGATGAAGTCAAAATTTACAACTACGCCCGCACCCAAAAACAAATTCTCGAAGATATGCAAGGTAGTGTTGGATCATTCGGCAAGCCAATTGTCCATTACAAATTCGATGAAGGTTTTGGCACCTCCGTTGCCAATTGGGGATCAATCGGCTCAACCCTCAACGCCACTATCGCCACCGGTGATTCATCCCCCTCCTGGGTTGAAGGAAAAATCAGCAAAGCCTTAACATTTGGTGGAAATGATTACATTAATGTTCCTCTCACCAGTGCCCTAAATTTTAATAGCTTCAGTATGTCCGGTTGGTTTAAAACTTCAGCCACTGGAGTCCGAACCGGTATTTTTAAATACAACACACCTTTCGGCTACATTTCTCTTCTTATCAACACCAACAACACCTTTCTTTTTGAATCACGCGACACCAATAATGCTTATCTTGGAGTCTCCACTGGTAGTTATCACGATGGCAACTGGCACCATTTTGTCGCTACTCGCGACGAAACAAAGGACAAAATGAGCTTATTTATCGATGGCAATCAAGTAGTTTCAGTCGGCGACACTCGAACCGGATCATGGAACAGCGCCACCAGCATTTCTGTTGGTCGCGATACCTCTGATTTTTATTTCAACGGTCTTATCGATGATTTTAAAATCTACAACTACGCTCTCTCCGAAACCGACATCAAAACCGACTACAACCAAGGTGCCAATTTTGTTTTCGGTGGCAATTCTCAAACCATCGGTGGTACCACTACTTCAACCGAATATTGTGTCCCCGGCGACACTTCGCCCTGCTCTCCCCCCATCGCCGAGTGGAAATTTGACGAAGGCGTTGGCTCCACCGCCTATGATAGTAGTGGAAATAATAACAATGCTATTTTTGGTTCTGGCTCCTCCGCCCCCACCTGGGCAACTGGAAAAATTGGCAAAGGAACTGCCTTTAACGGCGTAAATACCTATCTCTCAGCAGGCACTCAACCATCGTTTGATATTAGCAACACGCTAACAGTTGAAACTTGGGTAAAAATCGATCCTTCAGCAAGTTATACCGGTGGAATTATTTCTAAAGATGATGTAAATACCAGACTTTATAATTTGAATTATGAATCAAGCGGTTATATCCGTTGGCGAATATGGCAAGGTAGTAATTCTGCATCAATTAGTTTAGGCTCTCCCGTAATTCCAAAGGGTATATGGACCCATGTCGTGGGCGTAGCTAATAATGCCAATAATAGCTTAAAATTATATATAAACGGAATCGATATCGGAACCACAGCAACTTATGACGGTACAATAAGAACAAGTTCATCAGTACCATTAACCATTGGCAGTTACAGCACATATTTTTTCAACGGTTCAATTGACCAAGTCCAAATCTATAATTACGCTCGCACTCCCGCCCAAATCGCCTACGATTACAATCGTGGCAAACCAATTGGCTGGTGGAAAATGGATGAATGTCAGGGAAATACAATCAACGATTGGTCGGGCAATGCCAATCACGGCGCTCTAAATATCGGTGCCTCCGGTAGCCAAAACACCCCTGGTACCTGCCAAGTCGGCACCTCCGCCGCCTGGACCGCTGGCGCCAGTGGAAAATTAAATTCTTCTGCAAAATTAGATGGTACCGATGATTACGCTAAAATTAACCTATTAAATCTAAGTAATTCCAATCAAATAACTTATTCTCTATGGTTCAAACCTACCAACATCAGCAGAACCAGTACCCGAATGATTCTCGAGTTAGGCACTGATTTTAATAGCTCAGTCAATGGCTTTATGCTTGATTACGATGAATTGCAACGTACGTTTATTACTGGTCACCGTGGGGGTGCTGGCTACAGCATGTGGCAGTCAACCACCCAAGTCAGTGCCAATACTTGGTATCACCTCGTTGGTGTTCTTGATAAATCATTAAGTAGTAATGAAGTAAAACTATATATTAATGGAGTTCTTGATGGCAATGTTTATAGTAGCTACAACGTCAACACAACTGAAAATTTTGGCAACTTACCACTTTTTATTGGTAGTCGCAATGGAACCACCTACTTTTCCGATGGTCAAATTGACGATGTTAGAATTTACAATTATCCCCTCACCTCCACCCAAATCAAAGAACTTTACAACGGTGGAGGGGTGAATTTTAATTAAAACCTAAATTCAAACCCCTCTACCCGGCTTTGCCGGGCATCTCCCCTTGACTAAGGGGAGAAACTATTTTATCTCTTCAATTCTCAAACAAATTTCCTCTTTTATTCTTATACCAACTTCGGCAACACTATTTTGAACTTGATTTTCAGTAAACCGAATCGTTTTTATGCCTCTAGTTACCAATAGCTCGTCTCTCCCCTCATCATAATTTTTTCTTTTTTGATGATATCCGCCATCAATCTCAACTGCCAATAATAATTTTGGACAATAGAAATCAATAATAAATCTATTAATTGGTTTTTGTCTTAAAAAAGTTGGCCTGAAACTTCTGATCTTAGTCCATAAAACACTTTCAGCTAATGTTGGATTATTTCTATTTTGTTTGGCTAACGTCCTTAATTCTTCTAAATATTTCAAATTTCCCCTCTGTGCTCGAAACTTTTCATCAGCAACATACTTCACAATCTATTTTAGCCATTCCCCCTCTTTATTCAAAGAGGGGGTTAGGGGGCGATTTAAGTTAAAATAGAGTAGTGTCCCGTCTCTCTTACAAAACATTATTTATCATTCTTTTCTTTCTTCTTATTCCTATTGTCTTTTTGATAAAGACTAATTCCAAAGTCAAAGAAGTGGCTGCCGGGTGGTGGGATGAAGCGTGGAACTATCGACAGCGAATCGATGTTGCTGGCACAGCCACCAATCTAACCGACTTTCAAGTTTCCATCAACATTGGCACCAGTGCTCTCATCGCCTCAGGTAAAATGAAAAGTGATTGTAGTGACATTCGTTTTACCGATAACTCAGGCAATATTCTTCCTTACTGGATTGAAGAAAATAATCCTGGTTGCAACCAAATAACTGATACCAAAATTTGGATAAAAGCCTCCTCAGTCCCCACCACTGGCACTGCTGTTTATATTTACTACGGCAACTCCCAAGCCCAATCCACCCAAAACGGCAATGAAGTTTTCGAATTTTTCGATGATTTTAACGACAATCTCTCGGATGGCTGGACACCCACCGTCCTTGACCGTCAAGGGACTTGGGCCGCCACATCTGGCTACTATCGTCAATCAGGAAACACCACTAATTGGGCGATGTCAGTCAACAACACAATTGGAATTACCGACGCTGTCGTCGAAATAACAGCCAGACAAGTAGGGGCAATAAACGGTGGTGTGGGAGTAGGTGCTCGTTACAATTCTAACGTTACCTTTTATTATTCCCAAATATTTAACAATGCCACTTGGATATATCGCCGAAATGTTGGTAGTTGGGGCCAACTTGGTACCACCGCTTTTACCATGACTGCCAATACTTGGTACACAATTAGTCTTAAGGTTGGCGGTACTAGCGTCCAAACCTGTGCTAATTATTCAACTTGCACTTCTGTTATCTCAGATTCTACCTATCCTAGTGGTAATATTGCCATTACAAGCTACGGAGGCATCCATGATTTCGATAATATTAGAGTTCGTAAATTCTCCACCTCTACTCCCACCCCCACTCTTCAATCCGAAGAAACCTCCCCCGCCCCCATTGCCTATTGGAAATTCGACGAAGGTGTTGGCTCCACCGCCCACGACTCCTCCTCATCCCAAGTCCACGCCTCATTTACCGGCACCACCTACCCCACCTGGCTCGACGAGTCCCAATGTATTTCCGGCAAATGTCTTCGCCTCGCTCCCGACTCATCCTCCCTGTTTGCCAGTTACCCCACCAATTTTTCCCCCGATAATCGGCCATTTTCTATCTCCATGTGGTTTTACGCCAACAGTTTTGCCCTCCCCGACGCCCCTGAATTAATGAAATTTAACATCGGCGGTAGCGGTTGGGTGTCCCTCCGTGTTGGCTACAACAACGAGCTCGAATTCCAAGTCAAAGGTTACAACGGCACTCTAATGGAAATCAACTCTCCCGACAACCACCTATCCACCAATCAGTGGTACAACCTCACCGCTGTTTACGACCCCACTGGCACCAGTAAACTTTTTGTCAATGGCACCCAAATGAGTCAAACTTCCACCACCAACGTTGGCTCCATGCCCAAAGGTTCTACCCTTACTATCGGCAAAGGCTTCAACGCCTGGGAACTGGATGGTCGAATCGACGAGGTCAAAATTTACCCCTATGCCCGATCAGCCGATCAGGCCAAAGCCGATTATGCCACCCAAAATAGCAGTGTTTCTTTTTCCGACTCCTCCGGTTCCTCATCCTCCTCTCTCACCACCGGCCTTGTTGGTTATTGGAAATTCGATGAAGGAGTGGGAACAACAACCGTCGATTCTTCAGGCAATTCCAATACCGGAACACTCCTAAATGCCGGCTGGACTTCAGGAAAATTTGGAGTTGGAGTTAGCCTCGATGGAACCGGTGATTATTTAAATATGGGCACAAACTTCAACTACACATCAGAAAATTTTACTTTTTCCCATTGGATAAAATTAAATTCACTTACTACAAACCAGACAGGTCAGGGTCCAGTTCCATTTTTTAAAGGATTATATCGAAGCAATGGTTATTATAGCCAAATAGGAACCAGCGGTTTTGTTTCTTTTATCACTAATCAATCAGGTGCTAATCAAACAACAATGACTGAAAACAACATTATTTCCCCCGGAATTTGGTATCAAATTACTTATGTTAGAAACGGCTCATCTGTAAAAATTTATGTAAATGGTGAAGACAAAACTTATACTCCAGGAAATCATGTTAACCCAAGCTCATCATCAAATATTTTTGTAATTGGAAAATATTCTACTAATAACATTGAAACAAATGGCATCATTGACGAATTTCGCATTTACAACCGCGCCCTCTCCTCAAGCGAAGTCTCCGACCTCTATAACTTCTCCCCCAGCCCCATCGGTCATTGGAAATTCGACGAAGGGCAAGGAACAATTGTAAATGATTCATCAGGAAACAACCTCAACGGCAACTTAGCCGCAGGCAATTCTTCTCCTACTTTTACCACCGGGAAAATCGGAAAAGGACTAAGATTTGATGGAGTTAACGATTATTCTTCGACTTCTGATTCGCCAATTTATGATGCGATATATTCATTTACAGCTTCCGCCTGGATAAAGCTAGATTCACTTCCTGCCTCAAATCAGACTTTGGGGGTAATTTCTCGCTGGGGAGCAGGGGGAGTTGGTAATGCTTCGTGGAGTCTTAGCTTATATGGTGCTTATCCGGTAATTCAAACTTATAACGGTTCAGCGGCGTCAACAATAACCTCAAATACTCCCCTAACAACCAATACCTGGTATCACATTTCAGCTGTTTGGACCGGAGGTATTGGTGGAACCAATGCTTATATCTATATCAACGGAGTACTTAATAAATCAGGAAATATTTCTGTGATTCCTCAGACTTCAAATTATGGTCTATATTTCGGTAGAGATGTAGCAATGGGCGGTACAAGTGTTTATCTTTCAGGGATAATTGACGATCCCAAAATCTACAACTACGCCCGCACCCAAAAACAAATCCTCCAAGACATGGCCAGTTCTACCTCCGGCCCCCTTGTCCACTACAAATTCGACGAAGGTCAAGGCTTAATAATTCACAACAGTGGATCAATCGGCTCAACTATCAACGGCACCATGGGCACGGGTAGCTCCACCCCAACCTGGATTTCCCCAGGTCGCGTTGACAAATCCATTGCTTTCGATGGCTCCTTTGACATAATCACCGTACCTTACAACTCTGCCATTGATATGCAAAGCGAGATATCTGTTTCTTTGTGGGCAAAATACTCCCTCGCCTCCAATAAAGTTGTGCTTGAAAAATCAAACAACAATTCTCACTATCACTATCAAATACATGCCGACGGAAGAATCATGTTTGGAATTAGCGTCAACGACTCTACTGGCCGGGTTTATTCACCCACCCCTATGAACGACAATCAATGGCACCACTATACTGGGGTTTTCAACTCATCTCTAAATAAGCTTACTTTTTATATAGACGGTAAGTTGGCAAACACCAATTTAATTGCTACCGACGAACCAAGCTCCAACACTCAACCACTCCTAATCGGTAGCCGAAACGGTACCTTTGCCTTTAATGGACAACTTGACGATGTCAAAATCTACAACTACGCCCTCTCCGATTCCGAAGTCAAAACCGACTACAACCAAGGCTCAGCCTTTGTTTTCGGTTCAAGTAACCAAACCATAGGTGGCACCACCACCTCCCTCGACTACTGCCTCCCCGGCGACACCTCCCCCTGCTCTCCCCCGGTTGCGCAGTGGAATTTTGAAGAAGGCCTCGGCACCACCGCTTACGACTCCAGCGGCAATAATAACAATGGTGTTTTAACCAACAACCCAACTTGGATCACTGGCAAAATTGGAAAAGCGCTAAATTTTAACGGCTCCAATTCTTATGTTTTAGGAACCAACAATACTTCTGTTCAGTTTACTTCTGGTACCTTAAGTGCTTGGATAAAAACTTCTAATGCTGGAACCAGTTATCGAGGAATCGTTGTCAAAGCAAACGCCTATGGTTTGTTTTTACAAAACAACGAGCTTGGAATATACGATTGGACTGCCGGCGCCTGGAGAGGTTCCGGAAAATACTTAAATGATAATAGTTGGCACAACGTGGTATTAATTGTAAATAGCGGAATATCAAACGGATCATCGATTTATCTTGATGGGATAAAAGTATTAAGCACGACAATGACTATCTCCAGCCAAACATATCCCTATGTTGCCGGAGCGGGTCTCAACTCTGTAACACAAATATTCACTGGCCTCATCGACGAAATTAAAATCTACAACTACGCCCGCACCCCCGCCCAAATCGCTTGGGACTTTTCCAAAGGCGCTCCAATCGCCCATTTTAAGTTTGACGAATGTCAAGGAAATGTATCACACAGTAGCACCGGTGTTGGAATAACTGGATCAATCAACATCGGAAGTAGCGGAACTCAATCATCTGTCGGCACTTGCACCACCACCGGCGCCTGGGCCTCCGGCGCTACTGGCAAAATTAATTCTTCCCTCAATCTCGATGGTGTTGACGACAACATTCGTCTGGGCGCCTTCACCGCCAACCAATCATACAGCCATTCTTTTTCTGCTTGGGTCAAAACCACCGCCACTCCCTCCGATAATAAATTCCTTTTCGACTCTTCTGTTGGCCGTCTAATCTTTGCTTGGAACAGCGCCACCACTGGAAAATTAGGTTACAACGACGGTACTTGGCGAAATTCAACGGTCGACGCCCCCAACGACGGTAATTGGCACATGATCACCTATGTTTTAAACAGTATCAACAACGTTGGTCAAATATACGTTGATGGTCAACTCAGGCAAGACAACATAGGCTATTCCCCCAAATACATCAGTGGCCAGTCAGCTATCGGCAGTCGTTACGACGGAACACTCCCGTACTATTTTGCTGGTCAAATTGACGATGTCCGTATCTACAACTACCCTCTCACCGCGGAACAAATTAAGGTCTTATTTAATGATGGCTCTATCAACTTCCGCTAAGTCTACAACCTGCCCGCAATCGCTGAAGCGATAGCTTCTGCAGGCGGGTGGTGGAAGTATCAACTTTAATTAAAAATATCTTAAACCAATCTAACACTTAATCGTGTATCCAACGCCTTCGCCATTTTCTTTAAAAACTTTACACTTGGACTAATCTTTCCCATTTCAAATCTCGACAAAGCCGACTGGGTCGTTCCCATTCTCTTTGCCAACTGCCCCTGTGTCATTTTCTTTTCATTCCTAAGCGCAATCATGTCGCCAATAATTTGATATTCAACCTCCATCTCATCATATATCTGCTTTACATCAGAATCGCTCAAAATTTGTTTTTTTATATCTTCCCAATTATCCATAATCAATTATAGCATATCTGCTATATTTCTTTCAACCGACTTATTGCTGTGTGCAATTCTCTAATCGGCATCTTTTGTGTTTTCTTTACAAACCAATGAACAACATATATTTGATTGCCTCTTATCGAATATAAAACCCTTACTCTCTGTTTGCCTCCCAATCTAAGCTCCCACAAATCCTTATTAATCTTTTTGGAAAATGGCATTCCCAAACCAACCCCCTGTTCTTTTAGAAAAGCTATATCCCTAGCCAATCTTGCCCTGGCTTCTTTATCTAATTTAGTTTGAAACTTTAAAAACTCTTCTTTTCTAATTACATACAACTCATAACCCATAAATACCATCATAAATCAATGTAACATAAATTACAACCAAATTTACATCGCTACATACCATTAAAAGACTTCATTTTGGTATTAATCACTCCCATGCCCCCTCTGCTAATCCTCAAGCCTGGCACTGTATCAATCAGTTCCTAAACGTCACCGTAATCGTCCTATCAATTTCTACTCCTTCTATCTCTGCCGTTATCTTAAACTGCCCTTCAGTCTTTGACTTTAACTTAAAACTAGCCTTACCTTCACTATTTGTAGCTACAATCTCCGGTTCAACACTCTCAGTTCCTGCAACCTGAACACTTTTTGCGGCCACTCCCTTGCCGGTTGCATCCATCACGTACACATTCACTCTGGCCTCGTCCTGCCCATCAGCTCGTGCTAAAATCTTATCAGCCAAAAAATACGAATCAGCAATCGATACTTTAGAAGCTGGCGCGGCTTTGGTCATCGTCACAAAGGCATTAGGCACAACGTAGGCTGCCATGTAGCCAGTTATACCTAAACCAAGTACTGCTACTAGCCCATAAACAACATACTTTTTTTTGTTTTCCATAGGTAAATATACCATTCCCTTTTTCAAATTTGTCAATTTAGCAATAATTACTACTTTCTGCTAAGTGTTTCTGTAAAAGCTTTTTATCCTATTTTTCCGCCTTTTTACCAGCTCTTCTTACATATACCACCGTCTATAGATACTTTATACTTGCAACTTTCTACTTTCTACTCCCCCAACTATATCTCCTACCTCATTTAATAGCTTAATATATCAACCACTAACCGCCCTTATCCAGCACTCATCTTATCCGCCATTTCTACCTCCCCAAAGCTAAAGACGCTAAAAACAAAGCAAATTTAACCAATTATCTATATCAAATAGGAGCTTTCTATCTTTACCGCAGATTACCGTTTTCCACATTAGCCATCATGTATAAGTTTAATTCTATATAGATTAGATAGCCACCTTTTGATAGTAGGTTAACCACCCGTGGAATGTTCTATGAAAATACACCGCAAGCAATAAACGGTTAATTAAATGCCTCTTTCATACTATCAAAATGTATCGGAAAAACTCACTAATTCGTGCTTGACAGCCTTTTTTATATAGTAGATAAATAATCTAGATATTTAATTATTTATATAACCCATGTATAAAAAATATAATTTTGAGGCTAAAAGTTTATCTCCGCTAAAAACAGCTCTCGAAAAACTAACCCCCCTGTTAATCATTGCCGCTACCTTCGTTTGGCTCTGGAAATAATGGACCTGTCCTCTTTCAACCTCTATCTCAAGTCTCGTAACTACAGCGACTCAACCGTCCGTAACTACCTAGTTGACGTCCGCCGCTTTCTAGAATCAAAACTAGAGCCCCAGGAGTACCTTCAATCGATCTCCCTTGACCCAAACTTCAAACGCTACTACTCAGCCTTAAAAATATTCCACAAGTTTGCTACCGATCAAAATCTAATTTTTAAGCTTCCTACCCAAGTCACCACCCCAACCGACCATCTATCCGCCTTCAAAAAGCACCTGGAAAAGAAAAATACCCCCATTTCGACTATTCGCAACTACATCAATGACGTTACTCAATATATCAGTTGGCTAAATACATTTGAAAATTAACTCCCTTTTTACCAGCTCTAATTTGTCCTCCTACCAAGCCTATCTTCGCGCGCAAGGATTATCCGACTCGTCTATCAAACGCAAATTTTCTTCTATCTCCTCTTTTCAGAAATATCTGGTCAAGAAAAAAATTGTAGGGGCGACGCTGGCCGACGCCCCGATCAACCAAAGACTTCGGGTTTCGGCAAGCGAAACCCCTACATCAAGTCAAAAAAATATATTTTTTGAAAAGCTCCCTTTTTTCAAGGGGAGATGGTCCGACTTTAGTTGGACCAGAGGGGTTTTTGCCAAATATTTACTCCTCTTTTTTCTTTTCATCGCTCTCAGCGGTTTAGGCTACGGCGTCTACAATCAAACGATAATTAAGGCCAAAAAACAACTGGCCTATTCCACCGCCTCTTCCCCCACCACTCCCGGCCGAATCCTTTCCTTCCAAGGTCGACTCACCGACACCGCCGGAAACCCCATTACTTCCTACACCGGTATCCGTTTTAAATTATTCAACGTTGGCACTTCCGGAGTTGGCACCACTCTTTACGATTCCATGATTGATTATCCCGGTGGAGTTGGAATTGGGCAAACAGCCGTCGACCCCGACGACAGCGGAATCTTTTCAGTTGTCATTGGTAAAACTCACGGCGACCTCATCCCCTCATCAGTCTTTACTGAAAATCCTGAAGTCTGGTTGGAAATCACCGCTGGTGGTGAAACCATGGATCCCCGCCAACAGATTGCCACTGTTGGCTTCGCCCTAAACTCCGAGACCTTGCAAGGGATTCCTCCTTCTGCTAGCGGTCTTCGTGACACAGTGCTAGTCATCGATGGTAATGGTAATATCAACCTCGGCGAATCCAACCCCGCCATCTTCGCTTCCAGCACTGCTCCTGATAGTGTTTTCCGCATCGAAGGCCAAGCTCTATTACTTAAAACCACCGACACCTACGATGGCGATATTACCCTAAATCCCGATGGTTCGGGCAAACTTAAAATTATCTCCGAAGGCAACGGTTCCACCGCTCCCGGTGGTTTCATTGAAGCTACCAACGCTAGTCTAGCTTCGGGAAACCTCTACTCGGGTTTAATTAGAAACGACAATACTGGCTACAACTTCATTAATTTCCAAAACTATTCCAGTGGCACCACCCTCTTAACCACCCGCTTTAATGTCTCAGCCGAAGGAGTAGTTACTGTCGGTACCGGCATTACTACTCCAAAAATCACTCTCACCAATGGTGCAAACAATGGCTATATATTACAATCTGATACATTTGGCAATGCTACTTGGGTCAACCCTGCTTCCGGAGTTGGTGCTTCCACCGTTCCCTTTTCCGGCATCATGTCCGGCACCAACACCATGGCCAACATGTTGGTTGGCACCGGTTCATCTCTAAGTTATGTTGACAACGGCATTATCAATGCCAACCGTTTCGATGGTTATAGCTTTTCCAATTTTCCTTTTGTCAACGACACTACCAACACCACTCTTACCCGATCCGGTTCTGGCCCCTACACTCTTGCCCTCAACTTAGGCTCAACTAACTCCTGGGTCGCTCCTCAATACTTTAGTGGAATCGGCATCGGTACCACATCGATAACTGGATCACTATTTAAAATTGGCGATACTTTAGGCAATACCCTCATTGACATTACCAGCTCCAACGCCCAATTTAACCTTCCCACTTCCTTCACCTCCTCCGGAGATGTGTCTCTTGGTTACAACCTCAACTTTACCAATGCCTCGTCCTCCTACATCAATTCGGCCGCTCCGCTATACTTACAGGCCGGTGAGAGCTTCAACTCTTCCGACCTAACTCTTAGAACCTATAACTCTGGTAATGTTGTCATTGATTCTCAAAAACTTTTAGTCGGTGGAACTTTTTCCTATCCCCAAGGAGCCATCAATGGCTACATCCTCTCTTCTGACTCCAGTGGTAACGCCGCCTGGGTTGCTCCCACTTCTGTCGGTGCTACCTACACCGCCACCAATGGCCTCACTCTTACTGGCTCCGCCTTCGGTCTCGGCGGCACCCTCACCCAAGCCACCCGACTAAACATTGGCAATACCGAAGTCATGTATTTCGCCACTAATGGCTTTGTCGGCCTCGGCACCACTAATCCAACTCAAAAACTTGATGTTGCTGGAATAATCCAAACAAATACCGCATTTAATATCTCGAGCTCCGCTCAAATTTCCGTAGCAAATTCTCTTTTAAGACTCCAAGGAACAAGCGGTGTTGGAATCGGTTTTTACGCTGACAATGCAGAAAGAGCAAGAATGCTTCCAAATGGTTATCTCGGTCTTGGCACTACCGCCCCTTCGAAAAGATTAGACGTTGCCGGTGACATCAATCTTACCGGCACAATCTTCTCCTCCGGCACCTCTGGTGCACCAGGCCAAATTTTAAGTAGCACCGGCACCAGCCTCTCCTGGATTGATCCATTATCCGTTGGCAACACTTATGGTGCAGGCAACGGCCTCACTTTATCCTCCAATACTTTCAAACTCGGTGGAGCTTTAACTGAAAATACCCGCCTAAATATCGGCAATACCGAAGTCATGTATTTTGATTATGCGACTGGAAATATTGGATTTGGAACAACCAATCCTGGTGCAGATCTAGATGTAATCGGAACAGGTAAATTTTCCGGAGATCTTGCTATCGGCAACATCAACGACACACCAAATCTCACCAACGGAGCTTTGTTGTTAGGTAACGGCCCAACAAGTTATCTAACCAACAAAACTGATGCCTATATTTACAAAACCGGAACAAATGCGGGAAGCTATCCTTTTAACAATTATGGCAATTTAATTCTCCAAGCCAGATCAACTTCCTCATTAATCGGTGACATAGTCTTTGCTACCGGCGGCACTCTACCCTCAACCAGAATGGTAATAACTGGAGGTGGCGGAAATGTCGGTATTGGTACCACCACCCCAACATCAAAATTGCATGTTATTGGAGATGCGGATGTTACTGGAAATTTATATTTCTCAAAAGCAGGAACTGCAGTCAGCTACATCAATCAAATGTGGGGTCTCAAACTTCATGGCGACGCAACTCATCCTGTCGAGGTTCCAGATGCTTCACTCGGAATCGGATACGATTTAACCAGCGGACAAAACTTTGGGTCTGGAAATCTCTATGTATCCGGAATCTTGGGTATTGGAACATCTTCCCCTTCCAAAAAACTCGATGTTGTTGGCGATATCAACCTCACTGGTACCATCTTCTCCTCCGGCACCTCCGGTGCCCCCGGCCAAATTCTAAGTAGCACCGGCACCAGCCTCTCCTGGATTGACCCCCTTTCTGTCGGTAACACCTATGGTGCAGGCAACGGCCTCACTCTCTCCTCAAACACCTTCAAGCTCGGCGGTGCTTTAACTGAAAATACCAATCTAACCGTTGGTGCTTCTTCTGCTTTCTTTATCAACAGCAGCAACGGAAATGTCGGTATCGGAACAACAAGTCCATCCTCAAAATTTGTAGTATATGGTGCTTCTAACAGACAATTTGCCGTAAATGCCGGTCTAGTAGCAATCGGGGATGTGCCAAACATCTCATATGCTGCTGCGGCAAATATAAAACTTGGAGCAACCGGGGATGAAGGCCTGTCAATCCAGGGCATTGCTGGCCAAACAGGAAATTTCCTTTCAGTATCTGGACCAACCGCAACCAACGCCTTAATGGTAAAAGCGAGTGGCAATATTGGTGTAGGCACCGGTAGCCCCACCGCCAAACTCCATGTTGTTGGCACCGGTTCCTCCGCTCTAGCCATCTTCGACGGCTCCGGCTACGTCGGTATCGGCACCACCAGCCCATTGACCAAACTCCAAGTCGGCTCCTCTGGCACCCAAAACACAATTAGAGTTCTTGGTGATCTTGCTCCAAATATGGCTCCAATCGTTTCTCTTTTCCGAACCAGTTCTTCTGAATGGACTATCGCCAATTCGGGACCCAATAACGTCGATGACTTAGTTTTCTCTCTAAATCCAACCAATTTTAATGACAGCTCTCTTAATGATTCGGCCAAGATGCTTCTTTCTAATGCTGGCAATCTCGGTATCGGAACCACCAACCCATCTAAAAAACTCGACGTTGCTGGCGACATCAATTTAACTGGCACAATTTTTTCAAATGGTACAAGCGGAACATCTGGTCAAGTTCTTACTTCCACCGGCACTGGCCTCCAATGGGTCAACGCCACCTCTGTTGGAGGAACGTATGTCTTTAGCAATGGTTTGACCAACTTCGGATCATTTATCGGCCTCGGTGGCACTCTTTCTCAAAATACCAATCTATCTGTTGGCAACACTTCTGTCCTGTTCTTAGGCACAAATGGTAATGTTGGATTTGGCACAACCAATCCTACTACTCAAGTAGAATTTGTTAAAGGAAACAATGTTTTCTCGATTAACGGAACTTTGGCTCCTTCTGCTGGCATTGGTGGTGGATTGAATTCAGCCACCCGGTTCGGAAGAAATTCGTACGAACTAAGACTCGGAGAATCCGCAGGAAACGACATGGTTGTTGGAGGAAACGCTGCAGTTGCCTATTTTGGAGCTCTACAAGGAAACCGAAACACCACAATCGCCAACCTGGGAAACAACCCGGATTCTCCAATTACTTTAGGAAATGTTGTTAGTGGAACTGCTGGATCAAGCTATTACATTGATCTACAAAGAGATATTCGAAATAGCACGAGCAATTTCAACGGACTCGTTTATGTAAATGACAATTTTGGGGTAAGTGGCAATGTCGGTATCGGCACCACCTCCCCCACGTACAAACTCGAACTCATCGGCAGCGGTTCATTACTTCGTATCGGCGACACCGCCGGTAACACTTTGGTCAACATTACCGACTCCAATGCCACTTTTAATTTACCAACTTCTTTCACTTCCGCCGGCGACGTCAATCTTGGTTACAATTTAAATTTCACCAACCCCACCGCTTCTTACATCAACTCCTCCTCACCTCTTTACATCCAAACCGATCATCCCTCGGCCAATGTTGACCTTACTTTCTCCGCCGCCAATCTTGGTTCAATCATCCTCAACGACAATGTCAATATCGCTGGCACCCTCACCTATCCTCAAGGTGCTGCCAACGGCTATGTCCTCTCCTCCGATGCCTCCGGCAACGCCGCCTGGATCGCTCCCACTTCAGTTGGCTCCACCAACACCGCCAGCAACGGTTTGACCATGGTCGGCTCCGACGTCCGCCTTGGTGGTGCCCTTACCCAAAATACTCGCCTAAACATCGGCAATACCGAGGTTATGTATTTTGATACCAGTGGAAATGTTGGAATCGGCATTACCTCACCAGAAGCCAAACTACACGTCAGTGGTGGAGCAATTTTATTAGATTTTAACCAACCTTTACAAGGTAAATACTCTGCTGGAGGCGCTTATTATGATTTGGTAAAAATTGGATCAAGCAACAATATCTACCTCGGCAACTCAAGCAGAGACACGGTCGTTAACGCTGGATCATATTTATTCCTAAATACCAGCGGTTCAAGCCAGTGGAGATTATATTCAACTGAATTTGCCCCTATCACTGACAACACCCACTATCTTGGTAGTAAAACAAACCGTATTTCCGGAGGCAATTTTGGAACTGGTGGTATTGCCATTGGAACTACAGCCAACGCCCCCTCAAGCGGGTTATTAGTATCGGGTAACGTTGGCATCGGTATAACCTCTCCAACTGCCAAACTTCATATTAACCAAATCGCCAATAATACCGCTATTAAAATAGGATTTTCTGGCATGCCCGGGCTTAACTCTGGCGATATTATCTACGCTTCCGGTGATAACGACATGAAATATCGAAGCGGATTTTATTATGGTCGATATCTCAATCGATTTGGTATCAATGTAGACGAAACATATAACCCTGGTTTTGCCACTTCTAACTCTGCTCCACACGGCACTCTTCAAGATCTTGTTGTCGGAGCTTTTGGCAGTGGCGGTTCCATTAAATTTGTCACTAGAAATGACGGCCTAGGCACTGCGATTTCAAGCGAAGGATTAAATACAACCCCAATTAGTATGATTCTCACTCCCACCGGTTACCTCGGCCTTGGCACCACCTCCCCCTCCAAAAAGCTCGACATCGCCGGTGATATCAATTTAACTGGAACAATTTTCTCCTCCGGCACCTCAGGTGCCCCCGGTCAAATTCTCGCTTCCACCGGAACTGGTTTAAATTGGATTGATCCATTATCCGTCGGTACCACCTACGGTGCAGGTAATGGCCTTACCCTCTCCTCTAATGTGTTTAAACTTGGCGGAGCTTTAACTGAAAATACTAACCTAACTATAGGCAATACTTTAGCTTTCTTTATCAATGCAACAAGTGGAAATGTAGGATTGGGAACAACAAGTCCAGGAGACAGACTAACCGTTGAAGGGACAATCCGAAGTTCTTACAACAACGACACAACATTAACCAGGGTATATTCAACTGCATCCGAAAATGGCTTATGGATGAACCGCAGCGGTCAACAAAGCAAAATTTATCTAGATAGTAACGGCAAGCTTCAGTTTGAAACTGAATCAGCCAGACCAGCAATTACGGTGTTATCTTCTGGCTTTGTCGGTATCGGCACCACCAGTCCAAGTTCAAAACTCACCATCTCCGCCGGTGATATCGCTCTCGACAACAATAGAAGCATGCTTTGGGGATCAGGTGGCACACAAACTTCCCTTTCTGCCAATTCTGGTTTTTATTATCTAAATTACGGTGGCAATCCTCAAATGTTAATCGATGTCAATGCTACTACCGCCAACAGCATAATTTCGCTTGAAAACAACTTAAATATCGGCACTTCGACAAACAATAGTGACATAACTCTTTCTCCCCGACGCAATACTTACATTTCCACCGGAAACCTCGGAATTGGGGTTACCTCCCCCACCAAAAAACTCGATGTTGCTGGTGATATTAATTTAACTGGCACAATCTTTACCGCTGGTACAAGTGGTTCTTCTGGTCAAATACTTTCATCAACTGCTACAGGTCTCTCCTGGATTGATCCCCTTTCTGTTGGTAATACCTACGGTGCTGGCAATGGTTTAACTTTATCTTCCAATGTTTTCAAATTGGGTGGAGCACTGACCGAAAATACTAACCTAACTATCGGCAATACTTCCGCATTCTTTATCAATGCCACCACTGGTAATGTTGGTATTGGTACCAGTAATCCTGCTTGGAAATTTCAAATTCATGATCCCAGTGTTGCTTTTGCTCACTTCACCACCGACGCCAGCGGTCAAGCAGCCTCTGATGGCATGTCTGTTGGTTATGCCGGGTTAGCCTATTTGTGGAATCGAGAAAGTTCAGCTATGATTCTCGGCACCGGCAACACTGAAAGAATGCGCATCGATGCCACTGGTAATGTCGGCATCGGTACCACCAGCCCGGGCGCAAAACTCGAAATTTCAGAATCTAACAACGTTTCCATTTTAAACATCTCCAACACATCTACATCAGCCAACAATGTCACTACTCAATTTAAATCTGGATACACCGGTTTGGCCAATACAAATGATATCGCCGGCCAAATTATCTTCGCCCCCGACAATGCCACCGGTTCTCGCTTTGTTGTAAATGTTACTAACACCGCTGGTAATTTATTTGAAGGGCTAAAAGTCAATTCAGCCGGTGTAATTTCCGGTGTTGGAGCATCAATGGGAAATTTAACTATTGCCAATAATGGAACTGGTAGCTGGATTAACATGCCAACCACATTTGACTCTGGAATTGGAAACGGCAGTAATGCTTGGATGGCATACATCGGCGCCGCTGGTCATTATTTTACAAATGCCAGTGTCGGAGACATTGTTTATCGCAATACTACTGGAAAATTATTGTTTGGAAATACAACCGGCACTTCGGACATGGCCTTGTCATCTGGTCAACTTGGTATTGGAACAGATTCTCCTTCCAAAAAACTCGATGTTGTTGGTGACATCAACTTGACTGGCACAATCTTTACCGCTGGTACAAGTGGTTCTTCTGGTCAAATACTTTCTTCTACTGCTACCGGCCTCTCCTGGATTGATCCATTATCTGTTGGTAATACTTACGGTGCCGGCAATGGTTTAACTTTAACTTCAAATATTTTTAAATTAGGTGGAGCAATTACTGAAAATACAAATCTAACTGTTGGCAATACTACTGCTCTATTTATTGATGCCACTACTGGCAATGTTGGCATTGGAACAACCCGAAATGGCAGCGCCCTAAGTATTTTGGGCGAAGTAAGCTACAAAGGCACAAGTTCAAGTGAATATTATTTAAAAGATATTGGTGGCTCAAAATTAAGAATTGGTACCAGCTCAACCACCAGCAAAGTTCAAATGGAGTTATACCACTCAGTCAACCCAGTATCGCTGGGAATTGCCTACAATGGTGGTGCCGCCGAAGCTTACATCGAAAGTGTTTCCGGTGCTTATGATTCCAACACCAATTTACTTTTCAAACCAGGTGGAACTGAGTCGTGGAGAATCGGTGCTCGTGGAGCCGCGTCTTCATCGCCTTACAGCTTAGCCATCACCCCATCCACCGATACCAAAGATTTTCAAATTACTAATGCAGCCTCCACTCCTTTGTTCCATCTCGATACCAGCTCGGGCTCCGTCGGTATCGGCACCACCTCTCCCACAGTCAAGCTAGACATTGTAGGCAATATTAAACTTCAAGATAGCCTAACTGACTCAACGAGTAAATCTGGCCTCATTCTTGGTGGACATTATTCAAATTCTGAGGAACCAGTTCAATCACTTTATTTTGCCAACACAAGTGGAGACAACCGACTTTACATTGGTGGAGGTAGCTCTAGTTATAATGCAGCTTCTCAAATTGCTTTATATACGGCAGGTAACAACACTACTCTCACCGGAACTCAACGATTACTCGTCGATTATTTAGGAAACTTTACTTTCAATAATGGAGATGTGTTTTTTGAAAATAGCTCTGGCTCCGTCGGCATCGGTACCACCTCTCCATCCAAAAAACTCGATGTCGCAGGTGACATCAATCTCACCGGCACCATCTTCTCCGCTGGCACCTCTGGTGCTCCTGGCCAAATCCTCTCCTCTACTGGAACCGGTTTATCTTGGGTTAGCCCCACCTCCGTCGGCGGTACCTACACCTTCGCCAATGGTTTAACCAACTTTGGTACTTTTGTTGGTTTAGGCGGAACCATTTCTCAAAATGTTAATCTAACCGTTGGCAACACTTCTGTCCTATTCTTAGGCTTAAATGGCAATATTGGCATCGGTATAACTAACCCTTCAGCCAAGCTATCTCTTGGATCCGACCTGGCTAACACCAAATTAGCATTACACGATGGTGGAGGCCAGATTTACGGTTTTGGTGTCCAGGCAAACCAATTACGATTCAGTTTAGGTCATAGTGGTGCCAGATATTCGTTTTTAGATTCTGTTGCAGGATCAGAAATTGTCACAATTCTTGGTTCTGGCTTTGTCGGTATCGGAACAACTAGTCCTGTTGCCAAACTCGATGTCGCCAACGGCGATATTAATTTGACTCTTGGTCAACAAATAAGATGGGGTCAAGGTTACGGAATCATGAGAGACAACACTGACTTCAACTTATACTCCATGGATAACTTTAAATTCTATACCCATAACGGTGCTACTTATGTCGAACATGTCAGAATCAATGATTCTGGTTTCATCGGTATCGGTACCACCTCCCCCACCAAAAAACTCGACGTTGCTGGTGACATCAACCTTACCGGCACAATTTTCTCCTCTGGTACCTCCGGTGCTCCAGGTCAAATCCTCTCCTCTACCGGCGCTGGCCTCTCTTGGGTCAATGCCAACAGCACTGGAATTGGAACAACCTATGTAGCCTACAACGGCCTCCACCTTACTGGAACAAATCAATTCGGCCTTGGTGGAACTTTAACTCAAAATACTAACCTAACCATCGGCAATACTTCTGCTTTCTTTATCAATGCTACAACTGGTTATGTTGGTATTGGAACAAGCAACCCCAACGCTACACTAGACGTATTAAGAGAAGCCGGTGGTTATGGAAGCCGATTCTCCGCCAACCAATACGGTCTTACCCTCAAGAACACTACCCAATCAGTTGCTCAATCAATTGTCTGGACCAACAATACCGATACCAATCTAATGTTTTTAGGTGGAGGTAATAACAGCTACATCGAATTAGGATTAACCAGCGGCCGCAACTTCGCCATTACCGGAAGCAATGTCGGCATCGGTACTACCTCACCTTCCAACAAATTAACCGTCAGTCAGGATCTCGGATCATATATCAGTCAAGGTGCTGGTCAATTTAATATTGCAGGTAACACCGATCCTAACAAATATTTTAGTTTCAATTTGGATACTACCAACAATATTGCATCAATAAACTCTGGCAAAATCGCAACAGGTTATTATCCAATCATTCTCCAAAATCTTGGTGGTAACGTCGGTATCGGTACCACCAATCCTTCCAAAAAACTCGACGTTGCCGGTGACATCAACCTTACCGGCACCATTTTTGCCACCGGAATTTCCGGTTCCTCCGGCCAAGTTCTCTCCTCCACTGGAACTGGATTGTCCTGGATCAGCGCCACCTCAGTCGGCACCACCTATTCCGCTTACAACGGCCTTCATCTCACTGCTCAAAACGTCTTCGGTCTTGGTGGAACCTTATCAACCAATACTCGCCTAAACATCGGCAATACTGATGTAATCTATTTTGGCACCAATGGCAACGTTGGCATCGGCACCACCTCCCCCTCCCAAAAACTTCAAATCAATTCCAACGGCAACTCCTTCGTCGTCGCCGACAACGGCCGAGTTGGTATTGGTGTCACTTCTCCACTTGGCTCACTTCATCTCGCTTTGGGCGACACCAATCCAACCTATGTTGGCTTTATTGCCCAAAACACCGGCACCACCCAGCTCATCACCAACGTCGTCGATCGTGATTTTTCCGCTGCCAACAACTGGACTGGTGCCAACTGGGCTATTTCTTCCGGAGTATTCCAACACACCGCCGGAAGCACCGCCGATGCAGTTTTAGCCAATGCCTATCTCAACACCGGCACCATTATCGCCGGTCGAACATATGCCATTACTTTCACTATTGGTGGTACTGGCCTCGTTGGTACCATCACTCCCAAAATCGGTGCTGCCGTCGCTCCCCCTGTCGGTGCCGCCGGTACTTACACCTACTTCGTTACCGCCGCCGCCAACAACGCCAACCTTATCTTCACCCCCACCACCACTTTCAACGGCTCAATTGACAATATAACCGTCACTCGTTACGTCAACTCCGTCTCTATTCTAAATAATGGCAAATTAGGACTTGGCACCACCAACCCCACCCGGACTCTCGAAATTGTCGATAACACCGTAACAGCGGGAGAAATTATAAACATCGGCTCTTCAACTATTTCCACCGGCATCGGACTTTATATGAATCTTGGCATGGGCAACACCACCGCTTTCACCGGCAATTACCTCGATTTTCGCAACGCCAGCGTCCAAAATTTTACTGTCAATTATCGAGGGGGTATTACCCAAAATTACACCTCGCCAGCGATTGGCGACCTTAACTTAAATTCCTTGACATACACCAACACACGACAGGATGCCAATAATTACTGGAATACCGCCATCAATTCTTCTCAAGCTACCATAGCTCAAGCAACTGCCACCGGCACCACTGAACCAATGAATTCAGTCAACGAAGGTTTCAAATTCAATTCTGGCAATTACAACCGAATCAATGGCGTAACAGTTCGCCTTCGCCGCAATGCAAACTATAGTTATAACGGTCAATCATATTGGCCATACGTCCGCGCCCGTCTTTTTGCCGACAATGCCGGTACTCCAGGTGGCGCAGTCATAGCCAACTCTTCCGGAATATATCTAACCAGAATACCAACCACCTTTGGAAATGTTGCCTTCAATCTTTCCGCCAATCTTTCTGTTGGCACCAGCTATTGGATAGTTATTGAAAAAGTAAATTTGCCGGAAGTCGATGACATAATTTTTGAAACTGCCGCCACCGGCACCAACGAATGGGCGTCTAGCGCTGACGGCACCACCTGGACCGTTGAAACTGGTAAAAAAGGTTACTACTATGTCTATACCTCATCCGCAGCCGGTCTAACCGCTACTTCCTACGCTTCATATGGTCTCCAAGGTGTCTCTACTATGGGTTACGGCGGTAATTTTTCTTCACTTTACAACTACGCCGTTAGCGCTACTTCAACCTATAGTTATGCCTACGTTGGAAACGCCGCTCACGGTATGTCCCTCACCTTAAATAATCCTGATGCTACCGGGCTTTATCTAGGAGCAACTTCTACTCAACGTTCCGGTTACATGTTAAATATGTCAAATTCAAATTCTAGTTTTAACGGTACCGGAATTAACCTAAGTCTCGGCGATCGTGTTTATACCCCCTATTATTACGTTTTTGCCGGCGGTACCTATGCCGACCAAACAGTTCCTTTATCTAATCCCGGTGGTTCTGCCATACCAATTCTTCCCACTTCTTCTTCATACTTCTACATTGGGCGAGACGGAGCAACTACCAGCTACTCCAATTTTTATTTTGATTTTGCCAACACACCTTCAATGGTCGGTGTTACCTGGGAATATGCCACCTCTATGGATATTGGTACTTCTGATTGTAACGGCTGGACTCAATTTACCCCTCCAGCCGACGAAACCAAAGGGTTAACCCGCGACGGTATGGTTTCAGTTACTCCCACCACCGCTATTCGCTGTAAAGTTAATGGTCAAAACACCTATTGGCGTCGTGTATCAGCCTCAACAGTTACAACCGCCCCAACAGCTTACAGCGCCAATTTTGGAAGTTTCAATGGATATTTTGAAAGATATTATGGAAGTAGTCTTGAAAAATATCGTCTCGATTACAACGGCAACATGTATAACTCCGGAGTCATTGCTCCTGGTTCTAATATTGAAGGCGCCAGCGTTCAAACAGGGCGCTATTTTTACGACGCCTTCTCCGGTCTCGCTACCAACACCAACTTTACCACCATCGGCGGAGTCCTAATGTCTGCCAATACTGCCAGCCTCGCCACCAACAAAGTCATCAATCCCAATTTCACCACCGTTCCCGACACCTCTTGGGTCTGGGGCACTGGCTGGACCCACGACACCACTACCCTCGGAGCAATTCACACTATTGGAACCACTCAACCATTGGAACAAATGGCAAAAGTAGTTGCCGGAGAAATTTACAATCTTACTTATACCGTTCGAGGTCGAACCACCGGATCCCTTTATTCCCAAGTTGGAGGAACCAGTGGCAGCCAGGTTTACTATAATCAAACTTTCTCCCAAATCATCACCGCCGCCAACAGTCTTAACTTAAAATTCTTCCCCACCACTGATTTTAACGGTATTATCGACGATGTTTCACTTCAAAGAATCACTGGTGGTAACGCCGCTGTAGCTGGTCTATATACCGGTGGTGGCGCAACAGGATTAAAAATCGATGCCAACGGTTCGGTAGGTATTGGCAACGGCACTCCTCTTCAGCAACTAAATGTAACCAACGACCAATATTATGATTATGTCCGTTATTTTAACGGTACCACCTATGTTGATTACGCCGCCGAAGCTCGCACTGCCAACGGCACTCCTTTTACCCTCCTTTCCGATACTGATGACTTTTTCTATGTTGCTAAAAACACTCAAATCGGCACCACTGTTCACATCGGTATCGCCACCACCGCTGTTGGTATTGGCCTTTCAGCTGAATATTGGAATGCCACCACCCTTACATGGGACAATCTACCTCTTACCGATGGTACCGCCAATTTAACTCGTAGCGGCACTATCACCTACACCCAACCTTCCAGTATTGGGTCAACTATTGTTAATGGTGTTGGTGGTTACTTTATCCGTTTCCGCACCACCACCACCCCATCCACCATCCCCACTGCTTATTTCATCACTCCTCACTCTCGTGATATTTTCTCTGTCTACTCGCAATATTCGGATGCCACTCCCGCTTTGTATGTCAACAAATACGGCGCAGTTGGTATCGGCAACACTGGCTCGGCTTACAAACTCGACGTTACCGGCAACGGCAATTTCTCTACCAATCTTCGAGTCGGCGGCACACTCACACTTCCCCAAGGTGCTGGCGCTGGTCGAATTCTTCAATCCGATGCCTCCGGGAATGCTTCTTGGGTCACCGCCTCTGGTTCCGGCATTGGTACTACTTATGCCGCTGGTATTGGACTCACTCTTTCCAACACCAACGTTTTCTCCCTAAACTTAGGCAATACCAACGTTTGGCTCGCTCCCCAATTCTTCACCAACAGCATTGGTGTAACCGGTAATTCCACCTTTACCAACAATCTAACCGTCGGCGCTACCCTTAACAGCAACAACCTTTATTCTTCAAATAATGTTGGTATTGGTATTGCCCCCAGCTCTCTGGCTAAATTACATATTTACGATACCGGTACAACCACCAAAACCGCCATTTTTGCTACTGGTAGCGATACAAATTTCAATCTTTACACCAGCCAAGATAGAACAAATAATGGCACCGGCGCATTAGTTGGCCAAATCGGACTCGCTTATCAAAACGGCGAAAATTCTGCTATCCGTTTCCACCGCGGAGGCGGAACCTCCGGAGGTTTTATGTCCTTCACCACCAACAATGGCACCGAAAGAATGCGACTCGATGCTTCCGGCTACCTTGGTCTTGGTACCACCTCCCCTTCCTACCAACTAGATATGACTGGATCACTTCGAGTTGGCGGAACTTTTATTTCCGTTGGCTCTACTAATTTAGTCACCAACTTAAATGCTGATTTATTAGATGGTTACCATGCTAACAATCTTCCTTACGAAGTACCTCTTACCTTTAACAATGGTTTAACCAGAAACGTCAATACTATTGGTCTTGGTGGCACCCTCTCCCAAAATACCAACATCGGAACCTCATCTTTTTCCCTATCTTTCCTTGGTTTAGGCAATACTGTTGGATTAGCCATTTCCTCAGCTGGTAACGTTGGTATTGGTATCCAAAGTCCTTCGGTCAAACTCCACGTTATGGATGTAAACACAACTGCCAGTCCTTCGGGCCAAGAAATTATCCGCTTAACTTCAATCTATTCCGCCGCCACAGTTGGAAGTGGAGGAAAAATAGTCTTCCAAGAAAACACCACCAATAGTCAAACTGCCGCCATTCGCGGATATACCTTTGGAGGGGCAAACACAGGGCTAGCTTTCGACACTGGATGGGCCGCCCCAACCACAAAAATGGTTATAAATAATTCTGGCCAAGTCGGTATTGGCACCACTTCCCCCACCGCCAATCTCGACATCGCCAGCTCATCACCCCAAATAATGTTGACTGGCACTGGCAACGACTCGATTAGTTCACTTAGGTTTAATCCCCAAAACACTACCACCAGAAGCTGGATTTTCCAGCAATACGGCTACAATGGTGGTGGTAATTTAAACAACAGCTACGATTTGGTTCTAAATTTTGACAACAGCTATAACAATGGTGATTTCAGGGTCCAAACCAATAGCATCGACCGACTTGTCGTTTCCAATTCTGGCTTTGTCGGTCTTGGTACCACAATTCCTGCTTACCAACTAGATATGACTGGCTCACTTCGTGTTGGCGGCACTTTCGTCTCCGTTGGTTCAACCAATTTAGTTACCAATCTAAATGCTGATCTATTAGACGGTTACCACTACAACAATCTTCCATATGATAATTATCAATCTTGGAATTTATTAAGTAATGGCACTGGCTCAACTGCCATTAATTCAAATGCTAATGTTAATTTTGTTAATGGTGTTGGAATTTCTCTTGTCCAATCCGGTTCTACTATTACTATTAACAATGCTGGAGTTGGTACTACTTATGCTGCTTACAACGGTTTGCATTTGACTGGAATAAATCAATTTGGATTAGGTGGAACTTTGACTCAAAATACCAATCTTACAATTGCTGGCAACACTTCCGCTTTCTTTATTAATGCTTCTACTGGCAATGTTGGCATCGGCACCACCAATACAACCAAAAAACTTCAAATCGGCGACACCACCGCCAATTGGATTTGGGCTGATGAAGATATCACTGGCGGTTGGACAAGCGATACCCGATACAGATTATCCCAAAATGGTTCTTCCAGCCTAGGTCTTCCCACCGGCAGAGATGGCGGAGCTCTTCAATTAGGATTTAGCACCGGAAAAACAATTTTGTCTGGAGGATTTGCTGGCACAGCCGATTTACAAATATTTGTTGGCACCACTATTCCAGTATTTAATATAAAAAATAACGGCTACGTCGGTATCGGCACAACCAATCCCACTCAAAGATTAGATATCAATGGATCACTAAACATCGGTGGTTCAATGGCAATTGGATCTACTCAATTAGTCACCAACCTAAATGCTGATCTTCTCGATGGCTATCACTACAACAATCTTCCATATGATAATTACAGTTCGTGGATTTTAAATCATGGCGCTACCAACACCACCATCTCTTCTGGTACTACAGTTTCCTTTGTTGCTGGTTCTGGAATTGGAATTACATTATCAGGATCAACCATTACATTAAGTAACACTTCAGTTGGCACTACTTATGCTGCCTACAATGGTTTACATCTAACCGGAACAAATCAATTCGGATTGGGCGGAACCTTAACTCAAAATACTAACCTAACTATAGGCAATACTTCTGCATTCTTTATCAACTCCTCTTCCGGCAATGTTGGTCTTGGTACCACAAACCCAAGTTCTAATCTTCAAATCAATGCGCCTAACGCAAACTTCAGAATACAAGACACAAACGGATCAAATGCAATCTTCTACGGAGCTTATTTAGATTATGCTCAATTATCTGTAAATCGAAATCCATCTACCGGAGTTTTCACTGATACAAACAAAGCCGCTGCCCAATTCGCAATCAAAGGAGCTAATGGCGACGGACATTTCGAATTTTATACGTCTACAGTAAATAATTCACTGCCCACAGAAAAAATGAGATTAGATGCCGCGGGCAATTTGGGTATCGGTACCACCAACCCCCTATCCGCACTCTCACTTGGTCCGGTTAACAGTAATATCAAATTATCTCTATACGACGGTGGTAATAGTGCCAATTTATATGGTATTGGAGCCAACAACGCAGCAATAACTTTTGGTGCAGGAATATCTGCTTCTACAAATCCCCAAATGGTCATCAAGAACACTGGTTTCGTTGGAATCGGCACCACTGCCCCGATTGCCAAATTAACTGTTGTTGGCACTGGTCTTTCCAGTCCTGGATTTGATGGCGACAATTACCTAATTCTCCAAAACAATGGCAATGTTCGCATGTCACTTCAGTCAAACTCATCTTCCTACGGAATTATCAATTTCTCCGACGAGACAACTGAAACGGTTGGCAGTATCCGCTATTACCATCCCAACGATTCCATGTTCTTCATTACCAATGGTTATGAAAGATTGCGTATCTCCGGCACTGGCATGGTTGGTATCGGTATCACCTCACCTCTTTACACTCTCCATGTTGGTGGTACTGGTAGCTTAGGAGTTGGCGGTACTATTAATTTCTCTGGATTAGCCATTGGTACTACCGGTACTGGTACCACCGCTGTCTTCATTGATGCCTCTGGAAATCTTTATAAAAACACCCTCGGTGCTGGTGCTTTCTCCGATGGTATCGGTACCACTTATGCCGCTTACAACGGTCTCCATCTCACCGCCCAAAATATATTTGGCCTTGGTGGAACTCTTACTCAAAATACCAACCTAACCATCGGCAATACTTCTGCTTTCTTTATCAACGCTACTTCTGGTAATGTTGGTATTGGAAACTCAAATCCGTCTGAAAAACTGACCGTTACTGGCAACATCACCAGTACAGGATTTGTCAACGCTGACAGCTATTTGTACACTCCGGGAAGTATTTATGGCCTAACCTCATACATCAGCTCTTACCGTCCTCGTAATGCTGGCGAAAGTATCAATTTTCAAAATTTTGCCGGAACACAACTGGTAACAGTTAACAACGCTGGAAAAGTTGGCATCGGCACCACCAACCCCATCTACGACCTCCAAGTTTATGGCAACAATGCCACCATTGGTCTCGGCATTACTGGTCGTGAAAAAACCCTCACCGCTGGTGTTCTTTCCTCTCCATTTGACCCTCTTACGATCACTTCCAAAGGCGCTACAGCCGGATGGCGCGGAACCATCGACTTCAATGTTTCTTATTCTGCTGGCACTGAATTCAATGGCATGCGATTAGCCGCCAACACCGATGGTGCAACTGCTTTCCTCGGTCTTGGCACCACCGCCCCAACCGCCAAACTCCATATTCAAAGCAATGAAGTTTATGGCCTCAAACTCACCAGCGATCTTGATAGCGGCTACAACCGAGCCAACATTTTAATCGAAACTGCCAATAATAATCGCGGTGCCGGTATCAATTACAGTTATGCTGGCGCCACCAACTGGTGGTACACCGGTACTCCTTATGCCAACAACGGCTTCCAAATCGGGTACGGCGCCAGCCCCACCCAAACCTCTGCCGCCAAATTATATGTCGAAACTACCGGCAATATCGGTATCGGCACAACCAATCCATCTCAAAAACTCGACATCAATGGTTCTCTAAACATCGGTGGTTCCATGGCAATTGGATCAACTCAATTAGTCACCAATCTAAATGCTGATCTTCTCGATGGCTATCACTACAACAATCTACCTTATGATAATTACAATTCTTGGGTAGCATCTGTTGGTACTTCCAATGCCAACATTGGCAGTGGCACAACCTTAACTTTTGCCTCTTCCGGTTCCGCTTCAGTTTCCATGATTGGCAACACCATCACTTTCTCTGCTGTTGGCACCACCTACGCCGCTGGAATTGGTCTTACCCTTTCCGACACCAACATCTTCTCTCTAAACTTAGGCAATACCAACGTTTGGTTAGCTCCTCAATTCTTTGGCAACGGTATTGGAGTTACTGGAAACTCCACTTTCCAAAACAACCTAACTATCGGTGGTACTTTCGTCTCTGTTGGTTCTACTAATTTAGTTACTAATCTAAATGCCGACTATCTCGACGGCCTTCACTCTACCTCTTTCTTACAAGTTGGTTACACTGGCTTCTTCAACACTGCTCTCAATGGTTTACAAAAAATCGGTTCAACCGGAGTTGGGCTTGGTGGAACTTTAACTCAAAATACCAACATTAATCTTGCCTCCGCAAACCTCTCTTTCCTCGGACTTGGCAACACCCAAAGTTTATTCCTCTCCTCCAATGGCAACGTCGGTCTTGGTACCACCTCCCCCACCTACAAACTTGAAATCGCTGGTTCCGGTTCCCTTTTCCGCATCGCCAATTCTTCCAACACCACTCTCGTCGACATCACCGATGCCAGCGCCCTCTTTAATCTTCCCACCTCCTTCACCTCCTCCGGCGATGTCTCCCTTGGTTATAACCTAAACTTCACCAATGCCGCCGCTTCTTATATCAAATCAGTTGCTCCGCTTTATCTTGAAGCCGGTGAAACCTTCAATTCTTCCGACCTCACTCTTCGCACTTACAACGCCGGGCAAGTGGTTGTCGACTCCTCCGCCCTCAATGTTGGCGGAACTCTAATCCTCTCCCAAGGTGCATCCAATGGCTACATCCTCACCTCCGATGCCTCCGGCAATTCCTACTGGGCCGCCAACACCGGCATTGGCACCACCTACGCTGCTGGAGTTGGTTTAACTCTTTCCAACACCAACATTTTCTCCCTAAACTTAGGCAATACCAACGTTTGGCTTGCCCCTCAATTCTTCGGCAATGGCGTTGGTGTTACCGGCACCCTAACTGTTGGCAACACTTTAGTCGCCAACCAAGTCAACATCACCGGCACTGGTACCACCATCGCCGACAACAACATTCTCCTCACTCTTGATGGCAGCAATATAGTTCGTCAAATAAATACAACTGCTTGGGATAAAAATTCATCCGATGATATTACTTCTCTTCAAAATGGCATTGGTATTACTATCTCTGGTACCGGCATCGGCCGAACCATCGCTGTTGATTACGGAGTTTCCTTAACCAACTCTGGCAACAAAATTGGTCTTAATCTCAATAATTCCAACATCTGGACCGCCCTCCAAACCTTTGGTGCTGGAATTGGTGTTACTGGCAATTCCACTTTCACCAACAATGTTGGCATTGGCGGCACCACCACCACTTCATCCCTCAATCTTTCCAACACTGCTATTGGCGGCTCTTCAGTTGTCGCTTTCTTAAGCGGCAACAGTGGCTTGATGGGCTATCTCGATACCACCGCTTGGGACAAAAACAGCGGTGATGATTATGTTGGATGGAATCTTTTGGCCAATGGAGTTGGTTCTACCTCCATCAATTCCAATGCCTCAGTTAATTTTGTCAACGGTGTTGGAATATCCTTAGTCCAAAACGGTTCCACCATTACCGTCAACAACATTGGCACCGGCACTACATATTCCGCTTACAACGGTTTACACCTCACCGCTGCCAACGTCTTTGGCCTCGGTGGAACCCTAACAACCAATGTTAACCTAACTATAGGCAATACTTCTGCATTCTTCATCAACTCCACCACCGGTCAAGTCGGTATTGGTACATCTAATCCTTCCGCCAAATTATCCATCAAATCATCTGCCCAAAACTACGAAATACTTGGCTTAATCGCCTCCGACAATTCAACTATTGCCAGTTTCTACGAAGATACTTTAGGTGGAAGTTGGGCCCGTTTTTATGACACCAACACTCTCCCCACCATCGAATTCTACGGGGTTGCCGGTTACGGAATATTCAATGTCTATGACGACAATCAAGTAAAAATAAATATCAACGGTTTCGGCGACAGCTTCTTCAACGCTGGCAACGTCGGTATTGGCACCACCACCCCCAACTACAAACTCGAAGTTGCTGGCAATGCCTCCATCGGCACCACCCTTATTACCAACCAACTCAACATTACCGGTACCGGTACCACCATCGCCGACAACAATATTCTCCTCACTCTTGATGGCAGCAATATCGTTCGCAAAATCAGCACTACTTCGTGGGATAAAAACAGTGGTGATGATTATGCTGGCTGGGTCTTAAATCATGGCGCTACTAATACCACCATCTCTTCTGGCACCACTGTCTCCTTCATCGCCGGTGCAGGCATCGGCATCAGTCTTTCTGGTTCCACCATTACTCTAAGTAATGTGGGTAGTGGCACCACCTATGCTGCCGGTATCGGCCTTACTCTTTCCGATACCAACGTTTTCTCCCTTAATCTTGGTTCAACCAACACCTGGCTCGCTCCTCAATATTTTGCCTCCGGCATCGGTGTCACTGGCAATGCAACTTTCCAAAACAACCTAACTATCGGCGGAACATTCGTCTCCGTTGGCTCAACCAATTTAGTCACCAACTTAAATGCCGATCTCCTCGATGGTTACCACTACAACAATCTTCCATACGAAGCACCTCTTACTTTCACCAATGGTTTGACCAGAACTGCCAATTCCGTCGGCCTTGGCGGAACCCTTACACAAAATACTATCTTTAATAATTCAAATTACTCCCTCTCTTTCCTCGGTCTTGGTGGCACTCAAGGGTTATTCATCTCCTCCAGTGGTTTTGTCGGCATCGGCACCACCAACCCCACTTCCATGCTCGAAGTTGCTGGTGATTCATCCGTTATCTCCAACTCAGTTGGTGATCTCACTTTATCACCTGCCGGTAATTTAATCCTATCCTCTGGTAATTTCGGCATCGGCACCACCACTCCCGGTTACAAACTTCACGTTGTCGGTGACGAATTTGTCTCCGGCAAACTAACTGTCGGCCTTGGTACTACCAACCCACTTTATGCTCTCAATGTCGGCGGTACAGCCAATGCTATAGATTTATTTGCTTCTGGTCGAGTTGGCATCGGCACCACCATTCCCGGTTACAAACTTCACATTGTTGGTGATGAATTTGTCTCCGGCAAATTAACTGTCGGTCTTGGTTCCACCAATCCACTTTACGCTCTCAATGTTGGTGGCACCGCTAATTTTGTCAATCTCTATGCCTCCGGCAACGTTGGTATCGGCACTACTATTCCCGGTTACAAACTGCACCTTATTGGCAACGGCTTTGTTTCTGGTAAATTAACCATTGGCCTCGGTACCACCAATCCACTTTATGCTCTCAATGTTGGTGGCACTGCCAGCTTCATTAATCTTGTTGCCTCCGGCACCTCCACCCTCCGCGATATTCTCCCCGAAGCCAATTTAACCTACAACATTGGTTCCAGTAGCTTCCGCTGGAATGATGCTTGGATCAAAAACGTCAACATTGGCTCCTCCACCTGGTCACTTCGCAGCCCCGACAATTCTCGCTTCTCTCTCTTCAATCGCGATAGCAATGTTGGTGGAACCGAAGTGCTTACTGTTCTCGAAAATGGGTTTGTCGGCATCGGCACCACGAGCCCCGTCTACCCTCTCTATATCGGCACCACTGCCGCTGGTAGTTTTAGCATTGGCGCAGTAGGCAACATTACCGGAAGCAAATTCTTTGATATCGACACCTTCCCCAGCTACTTCCTCGATCCAGCCAATACTGCAGGTAACAAAAACTCCCTATCTTTGGACCAATTAGGTTCAATCAAATACAACGTCGGCGACAACGGTGCCAACCCCACTTTCCTCGTCACCGGCGGTGCTCACCGAATTCAGGGCTTTAGCGGCGGTCTTCTTCTTGCCTCCACCACTGGCGCAGTTGGTACCACCATGGCCTCCGACAGTTGGAGCAACCAGCTCTTCCTCGCCACCTCCGGCAATGTCGGCATCGGCACTACCGATCCATCAACCAAGCTTCAAGTTGGCAACAATCTTTCCGCCGCAACATTTATTTCGGTAAATTCTGAAACCTCGGCAATAGGTGGATATGAAATCTATAACTATGGCAACCTATCTTCTCGAATATATAGACCAATGGACACTGATTCTTTAAGTTTCTCAGTTGGAGGAAACCCCGACCTGCTATTTTTGAGTGACGGTGGCCTTGTCGGTATCGGCACCACCAACCCCCAAGTAAAATTACATGTTCAGCAATCTGCCAACGATGTTTGGTCAGGCATGGCCGTGTCCAATACAGCCAACAATTTAGGTTACATTTGGATGGATAATAACGACAATCTCAGATTAAGCGCCAGTGACGACGATTCATACAATATTGTTCTAAATGGCTCTGGCAACGGCAATGTTGGCATCGGCACCACCAACCCTCAAGCCAAACTCGACATCGGCGGTGCCGCCTCCACCATCGCCAACACCACCGGCAACATCACCATCACCCCCGCCGCTGACCTGGTTATTCCATCAGGCAACGTTGGCATCGGCGGAACCCCAGGAGCCAAGCTCCATGTTCTGGGTGGCTCTCTATTCGGCCTCAATGCCGGTTCAGTCGGAAGTTATGCTATAAATCAGGGAGATATTACTTCAAACTACTCTCCAACCAACTCAGCTTGGAACTATAATGTTCTTTTAAGCGGAAGTGAAACCACCAGCATTGGTTTCCATGATTCCGGAAATTCTGTCGGCTCAATCCAATTTAAAGAGAACAAATTTGCTATTGGAGCAAATATTGGTTATGGCCAACCTTACCTCGGTATCGGTACCACCAATCCAACCCAAGTTTTACATGTTGCCGGCAACTCATTAACAACTGGCACCTCTTATCTACTAGACACAGAACACTCTATCCGAGCAATTGCCGGACAAGGTGTTGCTATCGATACATATGGTGTAACCGACCCTTTCTTTATCCAACAGGCAACTGGCTACGTCGGTATCGGCACCACCAGCCCTCAGGCAAAATTACACCTCGTTTATAATTCTTTTACCCCTGGCATGATGATTGAGAACAAAAACCCATTGGGTTATTCGCAAATCATGTTTAACGATGAGACATATAATTCAGCAGGAGACTTCGTCGTAGGCTATGCTGGATCCAGCACAGGATACGCTTCACAAAGTTATGTTTGGAACAGAAATTCGGGTCAAATTGTATTTGGAACAAATGATATCGAACGTTTGCGAATCTCCTCCTCCGGCTATGTCGGTATCGGTACCACCAACCCTGGATCTCTTCTCGAACTTTACGGTGGTGGTGATCTAGTTATAAAAGACGATGCCAGTGATCCCGGTGATTTAATCTTTAGAGACTCCGCCGGAATAGAACTTGGTAGACTTTGGGCCACAACAAACGGAGCATATATCCGCCCAAACTCTTCCACAGCCGGAATACATATTGATACTACCGGGTACTTAGGGGTTGGCGTCTACGACGCATTATACCGAATTCAACTTCCCAACAACGCCAATGCCAGCGGTCAGGGTCAGGCCAACGCTTGGGTCACCTACTCCGATGCTCGTTACAAAACCAATGTCACCCCAATTTCTAATGCTCTTGACAAAATTAATCAAATGGAAGGAGTTTATTACGACTGGATCGAAGGCGGCAGTCACGACATGGGCTTCGTCGCCCAACAAATCGAACCATTTGTTCCCGAAGTTGTAAGTACCGACAGCAACGGATACAAGGGAGTTGATTACGGCCGAGTTACCTCACTTCTCGTCCAAGGTATCAAAGAACAACAAACTCAAATCACTTCTCTTGGCACCGACCTCTCCCTCACCTCCACTGGTCAGGTCGATATCAACTACAACGTCTCCTCCGAAGTTCTCTCCTCTCTTGGCTACTCGGGTTCCCTCAACGAAATTGAAACCGCCAACTACAATCTTCGGGATAGCGAAGGTAATCCGGTTGTCCGTATCGCTCAATTAGCCAAGCTTGCCGCCGCCCGCATCGAATCCGGTTTGGTCAAAACCACCAATTTAATCGCTCAAAATATAATCTCCGAAACCACCAAATCTAAAAATATCAAAGTAACCGATATCGCTCCTCTCGATGATGTCACCAGTACTATTAATATCGGTGGAACTCTGGTTGCCAAGGATGCTTCTTTCTCCGCCGTTTACGCTGATCAAATCAATATCCCCGAGGGTTCCATCACCGAAGTTATGTCTTCAAAAATTGCCGATCTTAGGACCGAACTTCAAACCTTCCTCGCTTCCACCACCGCCCCAGTCGCCTCCGACAGTGGCCTCGTCGCCGAATCCGAATTCTGGACTTTCGACACTGGTACTTCTCAAGTCGCCCTCAATGGTTCTTTCTCTCTCACCGACAATCTCGTCGTCGGCGCCAAACTCACCGTCACTGGCGATTCAGTTCTTGGTAACGCCTTCATTACCGGTACCCTCACTGCTGGTGAAATTGCCATCCAAGACAATCTAATCGAAACCACCGCCCAAGCTCTTTACATCCAACCAAGTGGTCTTGGTTCTGTCCACCTCATGGGTGACACCCTCATCATTGCCGACAACGGTGAAGTCACCGTCAATGGAAATATCAATCTAAATGGTAACTTAACCGCTCAAAATGCCTCAGTTTCCGGCTCTCTGTTTGCCAACGTTATCACCGCTTCTCAACTGACAACTGACAAGCTATCCACCAAAGAACTCTCTGTCGCCACTGAAAGTGCGACAATTATCGCTTCCGAATCCGGCTTCGGTGAATTGGCCACCTCATCTGCCAAACTAGCCACCAACGCTACCGCCGGTACCGCCACTCTCCCTGCTGGCAAAAAAGAACTCGTTATCTACAATCCCAAAGTAACTGCTGGCTCAATTGTCTACCTTACGCCAGTCGGTTCCACCAACAATCAAGTTGTCTATCTTAAGGACAAATTTATCTCCCCTACCCCAACTCAAACCGAGGAGTCCTCATACTTTACCATCGCTCTCGATTCACCTCTCGCCACCAACGTTGAGATTAATTGGTGGATTATCAATTAAAGGTATACTACCTTATGTCCTTCTCCATTCTATTTCTATTATCATTTCTACTCTCCTCTTGTAATCGACAATCTATCCCCGAGTCCACTTCTATTTCTCTTACCACCCCCTCCTCTGCTTCTCACACTGTCTCCGCCACCACTACAAAAGATAATAGTAATATCAACTTTGCCTATCAAAACAGTCAAATCAGTTTTGATATTCCAATTCAAAATCCGGTCGTTACCCGTCAGGATGATTCGTCAGTTACCTTTGCCTCAGTTAAAAAAGATATTGAATTTCATTACAAAACCCTAGCCAATGGTTTAAAAGAAGAAATAATACTAAATCAACCATCCACTACCAACCAATTCACAAGTCGTATCAAAATCACCAATTCCGATATCTACCAAACTACCGACAACACCCTAATTTTTTATGACTCCTCCACTCAAAAATATCTGTATCACTTTCAAAAACCTTTTGCCATCGATTCCAAAGGAGTTCGGACCAATGATGTCACTTACCAACTTTATCAAAATGATAAGTTGCTTACCCAACCTCCACCAAAAAACCAAGTCTCAACTAATTTTTCCGACAAATATCTCCAACTTGGCACCGGCTCTGATTTTACTCTTCTTATCACTGTCGATTCCTCTTGGCTCTCCGACCCTGATCGTTCTTACCCCATCACCATCGACCCCACCATCATCACCGATGAATATACTTCAACCACTTACATCAACGCTGGTGTCTCATATAATTATCAAGTCACCGGTGGACAACTTAAAATCGCCGCCGCCAGTAATTGTTGGGCAACCAGCGGTACCTGTGATTCTAACTGTACTCACGGAAATTATGTAACCGATCCCTACAACGATTACTACACCACCTACATCGATAGTACTGTCTGTAGTGGATTGACTGGTAATGAATATTTAGACACGGCCTCCTGCAATATTGATGGCACAGGTATTTGTTACACGGAAGGACAATTACTCAACTGCTACTGCGACGCCAACGGTGGGCTTTGTTTCAATTACATTATCGGATGGAATGTCCATGCGCCAGGAGCAGCCTGCTCCTATATTGCATCAAGTTACTACACCTCCGCTACTGTCCAATCCACCAACCTCTTAGTTGGCTCCACTAACGTCGGAACCATTGATTCATTTCAATACAATTATCCAAGTATGCCTGGCGGCACTAGTATCGGTGTAAAATTCAGCCAAAACGCTTCAACATGGTACAGCTCCACCGGTGGTATTGGTGCGTCCAACGCCCTAACTGTTGGTACCAATTCAATCAATCTCTCTGCTCTCAACTGGGCTGGCTCGAATTTCTATTACCAGCTAAATTTCCTCTCAACCGGTACAAACACCCCCACCCTCAACAGTGCTTCCGTTTCCTATTCCCCCCCCGCCTCCTTCCAGTTCGAAGGTCTAAAAATGGAAGGACTACAGATAAATTAAAATACAAATCCGAAAATCTAAATTCTAAAATCTAATAAATTTAGAGTTTAGGCTTTAGAGTTTAGTGTTTAAATTTTAAAGTATAATACCCTCATGTCCTTCTCCATTCTATTTCTATTATCATTTCTACTCTCCTCTTGTAATAAAAAATCTCCCCCTCTTTCCACTTCCATCTCTCTTGTCTCCCCCGCTTCTGCCACCCATACCGTCTCTGCCACCACTACAAAAGATAATAGTAATATCAATTTTGCCTATCAAAATAGTCAAATCAGTTTTGACATCCCCATCCAAAATCCAGTTGTTACCCATCAAGATGATTCGTCAGTTACTTTTGCTTCTACTAAAAAAGATATTGAATTTCGTTACAAAACTCTAGCCAATGGTTTAAAAGAAGAAATAATACTAAATCAACCATCCACTACCAACCAATTCACAAGTCGTATCAAAATCACCAATTCCGATATTTATCTAACCAATGACAATGTATTCGTTTTTTATGATTCCTCCACCCAAGAGTATCTTTATCATTTTCAACCACCTTTTGCCATCGATTCCAAAGGTGTCCGAACTGACAATGTTACTTTTCAACTTTATCAGGATGATAAATTGTTAACTGTTCCTCCTACCCCCACTCCATCCGATAAAATTACAGTCAACTTTACCGATACCAAAACCAAACTAGGTACTGGCTCCGACTTCATCCTTCTTATTACTGTCGATTCTTCTTGGCTCTCCGATCCCTCTCGTTCCTATCCCATCACGATTGACCCGTCCATTATTACCGATCCCTACACCTCCACCGCCTTTATCGACACCGGGGCTTCTTCAAATTATCAAATCGACACCGACCAACTCAAAATCAGTGGTCTTGCCACTCCCTGTTGGGGAACCGTCAATGGAACATGTAATGCCGAGTGTTATTACAGCTCCAGATCATATGGGGGCTCCCCAGGATATAGCAGCTTCTCATATTATTCTGGAACCATCATTGATTATAATTCTTGTGGAGGTTCATACGTCGGAGGACCATATTATGCATCTGGGGGAGGCAGCTGTAATACCTCCGGCACAGGTTCTTGTTATGATGGCAGCTCATATTCCTGCTATTGTACCAGTGTTTTTTCACCTTATAACTACTACTGCAACTCAGGTGGTGGCATAGCAGTTGTAGCCACTTGTTCTTTTTATTCCTACAACACCTCCGCTCTTGTCCAATCAACCAACCTTCTCGACGGCATAACCAGTGTTACCAGTATCGACTCCTTTCGCTACAATCTAGCCACCAAACCAAGTGGTACCAACGTTGGTGTCAAATTCAGTCAAGACGCTTCCGCCTGGGTCAATTCGGCTGGTAGTGTCGGTGCTTCCGACACTCTCGTCATTGGCGGCACCAATCCCGTCAACCTCGCCGGACTCGGTTGGTCTGGCCCCAGTTTTTACTACCAACTCAACTTCCTCTCCACCGGTGTCAGCACCCCCACCCTCAACGACATCACCCTCGATTTCACCATGCCAAACGCCACCAAATTCAAAGGCGTCCAAATGAAAGGAGTCAAGATCAATTAATTGAAATACAAATCCAAAAATCTAAATTCTAAAATCTAAAAAATTTAGTCTTTATTGTTTAGGCTTTAGCGTTTAGACTTTAGTGTTTAGGCTTTAGGCTTTAGCGTTTAGACTTTAGTGTTTAGGCTTTAGGCTTTAGCGTTTAGACTTTAGTGTTTAGTGTTTAGTCTTTAGACTTTTTCCTCTATACTGTATACATGGACTTAACCCCTGATCAACTACAACAATTGAAAAATCTTGGCCTAGAGATATCTAACCCTCCCACAACTACATCAAAAGATATCCCAAAGTACGGGCAGATTCCCATATCTGCCCATCCAAGCACTCACCCCAATGGACTGCTAAGCATAGTAAAAACTCCCCTATTTCCGCTCTTTTCTATCTCCGGCCTCACCCTAATTTCCTTCGGCGGCCTCCTCCTCCTCAAAGGCAATAGTGAAAAAGCATCCGTTCCTCCAACTGAAAACCGAGATCTGACATCTGACCAACTTCCAGAGCCCACTCAAGTCCCAAAATCAATCCAACATTATCTTCTCGCCTCTCAGCAATTTTTCACCAGCGCCTTACAAATTCAAAATTCATGTACGGGCAGCCCTGGTGGTTGCCCTTCCTCTAGCGATTTACCAAACCTCATCAACCAATCCATCCTCTCGGCCACCCAAGCTATCCAAGAATTCCCTGAGGATCATCGCGGCTATATCCAACGTGCCTCAATCTACCAAGCTCTTATCGATTCCAAACCAGAATACCTCGATCTTGCCCTAGCCGATTATTCCCAGGCCTCAACCCTCAACCCCGGCTCAGCCGAAATCACCCGCTCCCTTGCCTCTCTTTTTGCTCGCAAAGGCGATGCCAACAATACTCTCCAATACCTAGCCAGAACCGTTGCTCTCGAACCCACCAAAGCTCAAAATTTTTACGATCTAGCTCGCGTCCAACAACAAACCGGTCAAATTGATGGTGCCCTGGAAAGCTACACCCGCCTTTTAACTATTGTGTCCGACCCCGCTCAAAAATCTCAGGTCCAAACCGAAGTCGACTCGCTCCAAAAACTCGCCAGTCAAAATACTACTCTTAAGATATCTCCTACATCCTACCTTGCCACGCCGAAGCCTACAGGCGAAGGCTGGGCCGACTCCCCTTCTCTTATCCAAGCCGATTCTGGCGCTGGCCTTATCATCGCCGCCCCGGAAACCAAAGCTGAAATCAAAGTCAACAATATTACCGATTCCAATTCCCTTTCCGGCACCGCCACTCTTGCTGCCAATCAAACTCAAATCAGTCTTACCAATCAAAATCTTACCCCCGATTCCAAAATCTATTTGTCTATTGTCCAAGGTGGTGTCAACAAATCACTCCAAGTTCTCTCCCGCTCCGGCACTACCTTTTCTGTCGGCCTCGACTCCGCAATATCTGAAGATATTGTCTTTAAATGGTGGATAGTAAACTAATAATATAAACGTTAAAGTCTAAAATCTAAACTCTAAAATAAGAGAAATGTTACAATTATTTTTGTGAATGGCAAATACGACTTAGTCGATCGAGTAGAAAAATTTGGAAAAAATATAATTGTATTTGCAAAAATTATCCCCAAAAATACAATCAGCTTGCCGTTAATTTCTCAATTTGTTAGATCAGGAACTAGCGTTGGTGCAAACTATTGTGAAGCAGATGATGCCGAAAGTAAAAAAGATTATGTTCACAAAGTTGGAATAGCCAAAAAAGAAGCTCGGGAAACAATCTATTGGTTAAACATGATTGTGACTGCAGAACCAAGTCTAAAGAAAAAAACCGAATATCTACTCCAAGAGGCAAAAGAACTGAATTTAATTATGAATGCGATAGTAAAGAAAGTCTCCTCCCAGCTTTAGATTTTAGCATTTAGATTTTCGAGTTTAGTATTTAGTGTTTAGGCTTTAGGCTTTAGATTTTAGCGTTTAGATTTTCGAGTTTAGTATTTAGTGTTTAGGCTTTAGGCTTTAGATTTTAGCGTTTAGATTTTCGAGTTTAGTATTTAGTGTTTAGGCTTTAGGCTTTAGATTTTAGCGTTTATCTCTCACTGGCTTCCCGTTGGACTTGGTGCGGCTGTCGGTGTTACCACATCTGCTGGCGGTTCCAAATCAGATGCTGGGATATTCACTTCCTCTTCCACGCCAATAGTTGGCAATGGTTCTGGAGTCTTTAGTGTCTCAGGTTGTTTTTGCTGTTGCTGTTGTTGTTGGGCTTGAGCTTGTTTTACAGCCGCCTCATATTCTTTTTTCCATTCTTCTAATTCTTTGGCCGCTTTTTCATAATCACCCGATTCTTTTGGTACCAAAGCCACCGCTTGGGTCAGTCTTTGCACCGCCAAATCAATTCTATTCATCTTTTTAGCACTGTTTGCCCAGTTATACCAACCATTGGCAAAATCTTGTTTATTGACTACTACTTCTTCAAAAGCTCTATCGGCTTCATCATATCTTTCTGCCGCAAATAGCAGTCCACCCAATTCTAATCGAAGAGATGGGTTAACCGGATCAAGAGCCACTGCTTGAGTATAAGCCTGATATGCATAATCAGCCGCACCTTCTACCGCCCCCACAATTCCTCGGTAAATAGCTGCCAAATTTGACCAATAAATCGACGATTGTTGATCAAGCGACACTGCCGCTTTACCTTCTCTTACTGCCTGCTGGATCAGCACCGAAGCTTTTTCCTTGTCCTCATCACTTAGTGTTTCCACCGACAACAATGATGTTGCCAGCGCCAAATTTGTCTGACTGTACATTCTTCGATAATCAGCATTGGCCGGATTCATTCCAATTGCTTTTATTTGCAAATTGTAAGTTGTTCCGCCATCGTTTTTGGCTGCTGCCACCAACGACTGTCTCATGTATACATCGGCCAACATCACTCTCGTCATCCAGTAACCAGCGTACAAACTTCCCCCAACCAACAAAAGTCCCACTACCCAAGGTGCACCATTAAACCCCTTCTCCCCCATTTTCACTACCAATCCGGCATTTCGAATTTCACTCATCTTTTGGGCCAAAAGCCACACCAACATCATTATTCCTATCAAAGTAATTGGAGTAAACAACACCACTCCCCCAATCAATATTATTCTCAACCAATCAAAATCTTTTTTCCTAACTACTGCCATCCAAACCAATAGCAATACTATTACCAAACCTACAATTCCCAGTTCTGTCCAAATATTCAAAATTCCCGATGACGACATTGAAAAAGCATTTGTCCAATAAGAAGAGGCATTGTAAGTTGCCGGTCTGAACATATTAAATGCTTGAATAAAATTCCCTGGACCAGCACCCCAAATTGGGCTTCTCTTAAATGTTTCCGTGGCAATTACCCAGGCCGATTGTCCATCCAAAACTACCCATCCCGCTTTAAAAGTTTTAAATATCGCCAACATCATTACCAATCCAAATACTGCCGCCAAAACTGCCTCTTTTATATAGGTTTCTCCGCCTTTAATTTTCTTCATCAACCTTCTTGCCCATTCTAAAGCCAAAAATAACATCAAAATTGCTTCCGCCAACACCGAGCCGGTCAACGACCAAGCACTGCTTAGTACCATCCAAGGATTTTCTGCATTAGGAATTGACATTGGCAATTTACTTGCAGGCAACACAAATACAACCAAAGATGTTATTGCTACCAACACTCCAGCCACACTTAAGAAATTCAATTGAACTTTTCGATCATCTTTGTCGCTTTTTTGGACCAACAAAAACCACCAAATACCCGTTGCCAAAATTGTTCCCATTCCACCAACATTCATTAGTGACGACATTTGGCCACCACTCGATTCTCGGGTCCACAAATATCCCGCCCAAATCACCAACACCAACCCCAACAACATCGGCAAATTGTATTTTACTTTTTCACTTTTAGTTACCAACAGTTCCACCACCCACAACACCATTCCTACCAATCCCAACATCAGCCACAGCCAATTTTTCCCAAAACCAAAACCATCAACCACTACCGGCAAAAACGAAATGGGAAATAAAAACATAACTACTGCGACAAAATACCTCAATATGTTTTTCATGACTTCAGATTAACATTCCCTCCATACCCTATCAACCACCAACCCCCTCTTTTTACCGCACATTTTCCTCCACTAAATAACATTTTCAAAATTTAATTCGTAATTCGTAATTATTAATTCGTAATTTCTGTTTTAAATTTATTTTAAAACAGATAGTGGATCCACCTTCCCTTTCGGACCTTTAATTTCCATATGCAAATGAGTTCCCGTCGACCTTCCCGTGCTTCCCATTATTCCTAATTTTTGTCCTTGCGATACCCTGTCTCCAGGTCTAACCACAATCGAATTATTCACCATGTGAGCATAAAGTGTTGTCCAACCATTACCATGATCCACAATTACATAATTTCCATAACCACCACCATTCCACCCCGCCGTCACCACTGTTCCACCTTGAGCCGCTACAATCACCGGGTTGGCCTTGTTAGCAATATCAACACCCGGATGGTACCAATAATATTTTTGAGAAATATGTCCACTCGTCGGCCACATAAAATTCCCCTCTCCCACCACTCCCGGAATCGGTGCCACAGTTCTGGCCAAATAACGTTGAGTGTCGATCACTACTTCTTTTGGTTTTATACCATCTGGCACAATTAATTCTTGTCCAGCCGCAATCGCAAAAGTTTCATCATTACTAAAACTGTTAAAAGGATAATCGATTATGTTCTGTGGGTCGACCTGCAATTTCTTAGCAATACTATAAATAGTCTCTCCTCGGGCTACTTTATATTTCATACCCGTTACCGGCAAAATTCGCAATATTTGTCCCACCTTAATCGCATCAACCGATTTTAAATTATTTTCCCAAACGATCGTATCAATTGTCACTCCAAACTTCGAGGCAATGCTACTCACTGTCTCTCCTTCTTGAACTCTATATTCCGTAACTTCGCCTTTGGGCAAACTAGAAATTTGTGTTTCCGCTCCCACTTCTCCTTCCTCTGCCAGCAAGTACCCTGCTCCCACTCCTTCCGAAGCGTTCGATTTTGACACCATTTCTTCCAACTTTCCCGAAAATATAATCACAAAAAAGAACAAAGTTGCCATTGAAGTATTGATAAAGGTCCCCGAAAATCGGCCTCTTTGCCGATACATCAATTTGGCCATTTCTTCTTTAAAATCAATTGCCCATCCCAAAAACACTTCCATCACCTCCTGCCAATACACCCCCTGGGCGGCAAAAAATTGTCGTATCAATGCCAATTCTTTTTTAATCATTTCTTTCTCCTATTTTATCATTCCAAAAATTTGTGATAAGCCTCCGGAGTTTGTTCTATTTTTTACCAACACGGGCCAGAAAATCATCATTATCCTTGGTTTTACCCAATTGTTCCATGATTCTTTCAGTTGTCGATTCTTTCTCACCAATGGCATCAAACATTCTTCGAATAGCCATGATTTTTTGCATCGCCAAAGCCGAAAGCAACAAGTCTTCGTTTCTGGTTCCAGACCTAAGAATATCAAAGGCCGGGAAAATTCTTCTTTCTGCCAATTCTCGGGTCAGCCACAATTCCATGTTGCCTGTTCCCTTAAATTCTTCGAAAATCAGCTCATCCATTTTCGATCCGGTATCCACCAAAGCAGTTCCCATGATCGTCAACGATCCCCCGTTTTCAATTTTTCGGGCTGCCCCAAAAAATTTCTTGGACGGGTACAAAGCCGCCGGGTCAAAACCACCCGACAAAGTTCTTCCCGAAGTTGGAATTGCCAAGTTGTAGGCTCTGGCCAATCGGGTAATCGAATCAAATACTATAAATACATCTTTACCAAGCTCGACCAATCTTTTAGCTCTTTCAATCGCGATTTCTGCCGCTCGAGTTTGTTCTTCTGGTTTTTGATCAAAATGAGAAGCAATTACCTCTCCCTTGATAAATCTTTGCAAATCGGTCACCTCTTCCGGTCGCTCACCTACCAACACTGCCATCAAGTGAACATTTGGATAATTCGCCGACACTCCGGCCGCAATTTCTTTTAACAAAGTTGTTTTTCCGGCTTTTGGAGGTGATACGATCATTCCTCTTTGGCCAAATCCAATTGGCGAAAAAAGATCAATTATTCTAGTTGTAAATATTTTCGGATCAGTTTCCAATTTCATCTGCACTTGCGGATAAATTGGCACCAAATCCTTAAAATCCGGTCGTTTAAACGCTTCCCCCGGGTCCATTCCATTTACTTTATCGATTCGCACCATTGCCCAATATTTTTCATTTTCTTTTGGCGCTTTGGCCACACCCGCCACCATATCTCCAGGTCTTAACCCGTATCTTCGAATTTGCATCTGGCCAATTACGGCATCTTTAATATTTGGGTGATATTTAGGTCTGACAAATCCTTGCCCTTCTGGCATTACTTCCAAAATTCCCGATATCAATTCCATCGCTGCCTGCCCGCCTGACTGCGTAGCTGTCGGCGTGGGCGAAGCAACTCTAACCGGAGGCACATAAGGCTTAGCCACAGGAGCCTGCACTGGCTTCAAAGCTACTCTATTATTTTCTTGTTTTAAAGTTTCTACTCCCTGCCCTGCATCGCCCGTCGTAGTCCTGAGTTTATCGAGGGACGAAGTCGGGTCAAGGGCTGGGGAAGGGTTTGTAACCTCACTAACATCTGTCTTTTTTCTAGCTACCATAAAATTGGGAAATCTATAAATATTAAAAACTAATTAAATTGATTGGAAACGCAAAATTCATCGCTTTTTACCGCAAATCTCGTGGGAACATCTGTATTCTACCCCCTGCTCTTTCGTTTGTCAATCTATCTCGTCCAGGTCATCATTACCGACCTCCGCCCAGTCTTCTGGCTTATCCCAATTCTCCACATCAGCCTATTTCCACTTCGCGCTTGTCGGTCTAACATAAAATACATTTTCGGATCACCATCAATTGGCTCATTATTCATTACCGATCTACAAGCTGACTCAAACTTTTCTTGGTCTGGAAAATATTCCCTTCCTTCAATCAACATATCATATTATAAGATATCTACCATCTTTTGTCAAACCCCAATCTATAGGTATCAATCATTAACCTTGTATATCAAATCTCTTTTCTCCCCTCTCAATTCTAACCAACTTAATTTTTACCTATCTTTCCGCCTCTATCCAGTTTGCTTTTTTACCCCGTTGCCTTTATCTTAGAAATTGAAGAAACAACATTATTCGTGTTCCACCTGCTTTGCGAATATCGATAATGTTGTTTCTTTTTTTTTACATCACCACCATCTTCCCCCCCAGCTTCGCAATCTCCCTCAACTGCCTCTTCCCCCACGAATCTTTCTTCTTGCCCATTCCCAGCATCTTCTTCAACTTTTTTAGGAGGTCTAATTTCATAATTTAATTATAACTACGTTTTACCCCTTGTCCATATCCTATATTTATTTGACCCGGTTTTATACCATTCCTATAATATTATATTTTTACAATTTAGGTTCATTTTCACCCCCAATCCCCATTTCCCACTTCCTGTGGATAACTTGTGAACAAACTTCTCTGATATAATCGTCTTATGACACTAGAAATCAGTACTGTCGAAAAAGACTCAAATGGTTGGATCATAATTGGCCAAACTCAGACTATTCACCAAGGATTCCAGTCAGCACATGAACTTAATCGTAAAAATCTTTATATTGGACCAGATACAAATCCAATTGCTTTGGGCGATATTTTCGAATATGTTTCTGATCGTCCCGACGGTCCCAGCTCTTTTTCGCTTAGATCAAACATTCTATATCAAATTGACGGCACCGATATAATCATAAATTCCCGCAATGATGTTGTAGTAAATAGAGGAAGTTTTGTTTTTGATTGGCAAGGTAAAAACATAAGAGTACGAAAAATTTCCTAATTCTCCATCAAACTAAGGAACTAAACCTTGGCTTTTAGTTCGGAAATATTCTTTATCTCCAAAATCTCCCTTCCCATACTCTTCGCTTCTTTTTCTCTCTTCTCCATCCCCCTCACCTTTTTCACCTCTCCCAGCAATGATACCTCCCCCACCAAAACAATCCCCGTTTTTGAAGCTAAGCCTCCCTTGTCAAGGGGAGGTGGTCCGGTGTACACCGGACCGGAGGGGTTTAACATTAAGGGTTTGTTTTTATAACTTGAGTATATTGCCCCCACCACTGCCATATCAGACCCCGTATCTTCTAGTCGAATCCCACCTGTTACTGATACATACACATCATGACTATAAAGTGGTATTCCCACCACTTTCTGCACCACCGCCACCAATAGCTGTCCTCGGTTAAAATCAATACCCGAAAATACTCTTTTTGGCATTTGCGAAAAACTTTCTGTCACCAAAGCTTGCACCTCCACCATCATTGGTCTTGTCCCTTCCATCACCACCGTAATTGCACTTCCAATTTTCGCCTCCCCATTTTGGACCAAATTAATTTCCGATGAGCTAACTTCCGCCAAACCAGTTTCCAACATCTTAAACACCCCCACCTCATCCGTCGGTCCAAACCGATTTTTATCAACTCTCAAAATTCGGAAGTCCGAATTTTTATCTCCCTCAAAATAAAGTACCGTGTCCACCATATGCTCCAAAAGTTTTGGTCCGGCAATCTCCCCTTCCTTGGTCACATGTCCCACAATAAAAAATGCCATATTTTTTTTCTTTGCCATTTCCACCAATCGGAATGTCGCCTCCCTAATTTGGTTGACGGACCCAAATGCTCCCAAATTCCCCGACCCTGTCACTGTCGATCCGACCAACATCGTCTGGATACTGTCCACCACCACAATATTGTATACATTTTTTGTTCGTTCCAAATATTCCTCTATTTCTTCCACTGAGTTAGTTTCAAGAACATCGATATTATCGCCCAAAAGTCCCAATCGGCGCACTCTCATTCCAATCTGATCAGCCGATTCTTCTCCAGCTACGTACAAACCACCAACTTTACCGATAAGTTGGGTAAGAAGTGTGCTTTTTCCTATCCCCGGTTCTCCTCCAAACAGCACCACCGACCCACGAACAATTCCTTTACCCAATACCCTATCAAATTCCCCAATGTTAGACAAAAATATATTCTCAACCTTATCAATATTTTGCTTTGCCGAACCCAAGTTTTTTGCTTCAATCTTATCTGTTCTTTTAGAATTTAGGCTTTTGAGTTTAGTGTTTATATTTTTAACTTCCCTCAAAGAGTTCCATTCCTTACATGCCGAGCACTGCCCCGCCCATTTACCAAATTCATTTCCACAGTTACTACATACGAATATCGTCTCCGCCATTTTCTTCATTTCCTATTATACCCAAAAAAACCAGTTCCCGCCCTGTCAAGGGAGGGTCAGGGAGGGTTTCGTCAATTCTAGCCCCTCTCAATAAGTCACTCTATTTTTTACCCCTACCTAACGCCTTTTCTGTAAAACATTTTTCTCCCCCATTATTTCTCCTATGCAGTGGGCACTTGTATTTCTCACAATCAAGTTCACCACCCCCTCTCTCTTTGAAACTTACTCTCCATCCACCGCAGTAGGTTAAAATTGATGGCTTTAGCTTATCTCCAAAAATAAATTTCGGCTTCTTTACTTTTCTGTCTTTGCACTCTTCAACAACATACAAACCTTCGTTTTGCCCCGAGTATCTTACTTTTCCTTTACCTTCTCTCGCCAGCACACAATTCGAATGACATATCCCAACCCCCTCAGCACCAGCCGCCACAACTATTGCTGTCATCCCCCCCTCGGTCGTATTCAACCTCATCCATCGGCAATATACTCCGATTTGTTTTTCAGAACTACTATTCATATTTATCCCTATTATACCACCAAAAACCCCGTCCGCCAGCTGGCGGATCATCGGGGTTTAATTCCATTTCAACCCTTGCCCTGTCAAGGGAAAGGGTAGGGTTAGGGTTTATCCTATTTATACATCACCTGGTTCTTGTCTGTTTCTACCAGCCCAAGTGATATTTTTCTCTTGGGTACATCAATCGATTCAATGTACACTTGCACGGTATCACCATCTTTAATGCTGGTATTACCCGCCAATTTTGAAATATGAATCAATCCTTCCACCCCAACCTCTAGTCGAACCAAAGCTCCATAGGCAGCTTGTTTGACGACCACTCCTTCTACTTCTTTATCTTTTGGATATTTATCTTCGATCTTAGCCCATGGATCTTCCGACAATCTCTTCACCGAGAATTGCAATCTGCCATCAGTTTTATTGATCAATTTTACTTTGATCTTGTCTTTGGCTTTAAATAATTTAGTTACATCCTCTACTTTCTCCCATGAGATTTCCGAAATATGCACCAAACCTTCCAAATTTAATCTCAATGTTTCTTTTTCAAGCACAATTTTGACAAACACACCAAAAGGTTCAACTCGCACCACTTCAGCTTCAAATATTTCGTCAAGCTTCAGTGCTTCCATGGCATCAACCTCTTCTCCTACTTTATTAGGTTCTGATACCAATCTTTCCGAAAATACTAATCTATTTTTAGCTTGGTCAACTTCCAACACTCTAGCTTTGATCTTTTTACCAATCATCTTATCTGGCTCGCCATCGTATTTAGCCCCAATTTGTGATCCAGGGATAAATCCGAAGAATCCAAATGGAGCAATAACCACAATTCCACCTCGGTTTAATTCTTTTCCAAACACAGTCACTTCGCCTTCGCTCTTTTCTTTTTCAGAAAAATAATTCCAACCATAACCCGAAGCTGCGCCTCGAATCGATACCAAAATTTGACCTTTGTCATTTTCCGGCTGCTTTACTTGCACTTCGATTTCATCACCTGGTTTAAGATCATTTACGTAATCTTTTACAAATTCAAATTCCTTTCCAGCTACCATTGCCTCGGTTTTTCCACCGATGTCAATGAAAATTGCTTTGTTTTTGATTACAGTAATTTTTCCCTTAATTTCCTGTCCTTTTTTAAGTCCAAGAGATTCTTTTCCTTCTAGTTTCAACAAATCTTCCATTGTCAAAACCTGTGCGCCATTGCCGGACTTCACACCTTTAGATTTTTTGATTTTTTTTGCCATTTTTATAATAAAAACCCGCCGAAGAGGCGGATCATTTACGGGATTGAGTACCCTAAATAAATGAATAATAATATTTCTTCAGTTAGGTATTATAGCACAAATATCTATCGCTTTTTCGTTACTTTCCGAACCATTTTATCAAAGAAACGATCAGCAACAAGCGCCGAGTCTACAAAAATTGCTCTAAGTGTTCTCGCTATCGGCGTCCCCGCATATCCGGGCCTAATATCTATTTGATTAAATAATATTTCTTTTTTTCCTTTTGTCATATTAAAATCATTAAACTAAAATCTAATAAGTTTTCCATTAATTTTCTCCATACTTCTAATCCTAGATGAAATTTCTCTCTCGCCTATTGGTCTCTGTAATATTTCCTCGGCAGCATTTCTGATTGTTCTATCTATAAACATAGCAGGATCTCTTCTTAGTCGGACCCTTAAAACCCCTCTTAGTTTATCTTCGTTTTCCTTTTTTAATAAGTCCAAAGCTTGTTCCGCAGTAGTTGGTGTTAACCCCTCTACTTCTTCAACGTTCCATGCTTTCATAATTATGTTAATTTTCACACCAACTTTCACGAATGTCAATACCAAAAAAACCGGCGAAATGAGTCACAATTTAATTCATTATTCGTCCACAGTTACATTTCCAAAAAAGCCCCTAAAAGCAATATCCAATTCTTCCATAGTTTTATAAGATTTAACCCCCCAACTGCTCCAAAAACTATCATCGTCAACCGGCATACTCGTATTGTCCAAATTAGTATAAGCACCATATGTGTTTTCCCCCAGGCCAGGTTTCAATTGCTTCACGTACAAATACCGTGCCAACATTTCGTTCGATAAAAAAGTTCCCCTTCTCTCAATTCTCAATCCTTCTACAAGTTGATCAGCCTTTTTGTCTCTCTCCATTAATACAGATTTTATCACAAAAAAAAATCCGCCGAAGAGGCGGAATTTTTAAAACAATCTATTGAAATACTTTAGTTTCTCGATTCCGGCCACGACCTATTTTCAATGCCAATTGCTCGGCAACTATTGTCGGTGCTGAAACGTTTCACTTCTCTGTTCGGAATGGGAAAAGGTGGTACCATTTCGCTCAAGTGACCGGAATCCAAAAACTAAATGAAAGAAAGTAAAATATCTATCGCTATTCAATCTTCAAAGTCTCCCTTGTCAAAGGGAGATTTAGAGGGATTGAGATTTTTATTAGCGACTAAATTGAGTTGTTTACCCGAAAAAGCTTTAGCGTTAATGGGCCTATTACCCACACACACTAAAACCATTCCAAGTAAATATTCCCTATAAATAGAGAATACTGTTGAATGAAAAAATTCTTCGATCTATTCACTGCTTAGCTCCGACCCTTACGGGCTTTCCACTTGCAGCTGTTAACCGGTAGTCTCCCGGCGATCTTTCTTCCCTTGCGGGAACACGATTCCTTATCTTGGGGTCAGCTTCCTGCTTGAGATGCTTTCAGCAGTTATCTAATAAAAATGTGGCTACCCAGCAATGCACCGGACGGTACAACTGGCACACCAGAGATTTCCTCGTCTAGGTCCTCTCGTACTGTAGACGAATCCCCTCAAGAATCGAACGGTTATAACGGATAGAGACCGAGCTGTCTCGCGACGCTCTGAACCCAACTAACGCAGCGCTTTAATGGGCGAACAGACCAACCCTTGGCCCCTTCTTCAGGGCCAGGATGCGCCAAGTCGACATCGAGGTGCCGAACCGCATCGTCAATATGAACTATCGGATGCGACTAGCCTGTTATCCCCAGAGTAGCTTTTATCCAGTAAGCCCGTGCCCATACCAAATGGGTCACGAGGATCACTAAAACCTTCTTTCGAACCTGATTCCGAAATCAAAATTGCTCGGAACTCCACCTTGCGGTGAACTCGACTAGTATGTCTCGCAGTCAAGCCAACTTATGTTTTTGCACTTATAGTCCGATTTCCTGCCGGACCAAGTTGACCTTTGTGTACCCGCGTTACTTTTTTGCAGGTGCCTGCCCCAGGCAAACTAGCAACCATACACTGTCCCAACCCGAGTTTCATCGGGAAAGGTTAGACTCAAATATAACAAAGGGAGGTGTTCCATTGGCGCCTTGCGGCTCCCTCCTACGCTCGACAATCATCATACTCTTGTCAATGTAAAGATCCAGTAAAGCTTCATGGGGTCTTTTTGTCCTGTTGTAATTAAACGGCATCTTCACCGCTCTTTCAATTTCACTGGATAGACGGTTAAGACAGTTTCACAGTCGTTAAACCTTTCATACGTGTCGTAACTTACACGACAAAGGACTTCGCTACCTTAGAACAGTTAGAGTTACTGCTGACGCTCATCAGGGCTTATAAGACAAGCCGCATCCTTACGGAGTTGACCCACCTTCTTAACCTTCTGATGCCGGTCAGGTTTCAGCCCATATACATCCCCTTACGGGTTAGCATGGACCTGTGTTTGTGGTAAACAGTCGCCATGAATTCTTTTGTTGTAACCCGGTTGTTAAACCGGGTAGGGTATCTCGCAAAGCTTACACCCAGTTGATTTGCCAATTTCCTTAACCATCTGTCTTCCAATCGCCTTAGTCTACTCGACTCATCCACCAGTGTCGGTTTTGGTACGATTTCCCAATATTCTAGTTGCGACGATTTTCTTGAATACATAAATTTAGCCCAATTGTCCCGACTTACGTCAAGACTATTATTCGTACCTTACTTTAAAACGAAAAGACGGATTTTCCAATCCCTTCTAGTTTAGTACTTAAAAGTCGAATCACATCGACTCTGAGCCTTTCATATATTGTCCCGCCCCAGCATAACAAATATTAGGAAGTACCGGAATATTAACCGGTTATCCATCCACTACCCTCTTATTAAACAGAGACTCGTGTTAGGATCGACTAACCCTCAGACGAACAACGTAGCTGAGGAAACCTTGGATATTTCGGCGTGGCAGATTCTCACTGCCATTTCGTTACTCATGCCCGCATTCTCACTTCTGACAGCTCCACCGGTCTGCTTTCGCGCCAGCTTCACTGCCGTCAGAACGCTCTCCTACTGCTCCTCTTTAGATAAATCTAAAAAGAAACCTACAACTTCGGTACTAAGTTTAATCCTCCTTACATTTTAGGTGCAGATTGCCGGCCCTCCTTACGGAGAGTCGAACAGTGAGCTATTACGCTTTCTTTAAAGGATGGCTGCTTCTGAGCCAACCTCCTGTCTGTCTTAGGCAATCCACTGCCTTTCCAACTTAACTTAGATTTAGAGACCTTAGATGATAGTCTGGGGTCTTCCCCTCTTGCCCGGCCAGCTTAGCCCGGTCGGACTGACTGCCTAGCTTAATTCTGCGGTATTCGGAGTTTGGTTAAATGCCTGAGCTTGCGCTCAAAACATTCATCCAGTAGCTCTACCCCCGCAGAGAAACACTAGACGCTATACCTATATATATTTCGGAGAGAGCCAGCTATCCCCACTTTCGATTGGCATATT